>Ga0080004_1136446_pt1 | contig 44859 bp, 45 predicted proteins | sample WasSprMetagenome_FD_69207 | JGI IMG/M metagenome (GOLD analysis project Ga0080004, IMG submission 69207) | Sulfidic aquatic microbial communities from Washburn Spring, Yellowstone National Park, USA - WS (SPADES assembly) (version 2) | ecosystem: Environmental > Aquatic > Thermal springs > Hot...
GCTCCTTGGATAGAAGAAGCTTATTGCCCTCGAATCCTTCCTAAGGCTTAGTCCCGATAAGTATAAGTAAAGGGCATAGGCTACGATGGCTAGGGGAGTCCTATCTCTTTCGAAGCATTTTGCTATCATAGTTCATCGAAGAAGATAGGGCTCCCCTAAGGCTTAAGGTTACAGCTCCGAATTGAATTCTATCAGGCACTTAGAACTAGCATTTGGTTGGTGATGGTTTTCTTTGAAAAAGGAATTAGGGGTTGCAGTCGTGGGCTATGGCTTCATGGGCTCAACCCATATGATTGCTTGGAGCATGATAGAGGGTACTAGGATCCTTGCCGTCGTTGGACGGAATGTGGAGGCGGCGAGGCGGTCGGCCGAACGCTATGGAGCAAGGGGCTATGGAAGCCTCAGGGATGCCCTTAAGAATGAGCCCCTAGAGGTTGTCGATATCTGTACGCCCACCTATACCCATAGGGAGCTTGCTGTGGAGGCCCTTGAAGCCGGTAAGCATGTTTTGGTCGAGAAGCCCATGGCTATAAGTCTTAAGGATGCGGATGAGATGATAAGGGCTTCCAGAAAGGCTGGTGTAAAGCTTATGGTAGCCCATGTCCTCCGGTTCTTCGCCGATTATGCAAAGGCTAAGGCCCTCTTGGATGAAGGACTTTTGGGGGAACCAGTCATGGCGAGGGCCCAAAGGGCAAGCCCATCTCCTGCCTGGGGAGCCGAAAGCTGGTTCATCGATCAAGCCAAGAGTGGCGGTGTAACCGTCGATCTAGCAATCCACGATGTAGACTTCCTTCGATGGTGTCTAGGGGACGAGGTTCGTAGGGTCTATGCAAGAACCTGCCTTCGCGAATTATCTGATGGAAGGAGGCTTGAGGACCATGCCCTTATGATCCTCAGGTTCAGAAAGGGCTGCATAGCCCATGTAGAAGCCAGCTGGGCCATGCCAAAGCCTTATCCCTTCACAACGAGCCTCGAGATCGCAGGAACGAAGGGAATCCTAAACCTTGACAATCAGTCGACGACCCCGATAACCGTTATAACGGATAAAGGAATCGATCGAATTAGTCCGGAAACCCTTCCCTGGATTCCCGGCATGCCCTTCCCCATAGATCCATACGTAGCGGAGATAAGACATTTCTACGAATGCATTCTAGAAGATCGTAAGCCCTTGACGGATGGCGAGGAATCCAGGAGGAGCCTTGAGGTTGTCCTAGCCGCAACCGAATCGGCAGCTTCCGGAAAGCCCATAGACCTGCCCCTGGGAGGTTGAGTTGAATGGAAACGAAGCCCGTAAACGTAGCCATCCTAAGCTTCGCCCATTTCCATGCCTACAGCTATGCAAGGGCCCTTAAGGAACTTCCGAGCGCAAGGCTTTCGGCAGTCTTCGATGATGATAAGGAGCGCGGATTCCAAGCAGCGAAGCGCTATGGAGTCGATTTCTACGAGGATTATGAGAGGCTCTTGAAGCGGGAAGATATTGAGGCTGTTGTGATCGCTTCGGAGAATGCGAAGCATGCAAGGATGACCATTGCTGCTGCAGAAGCCGGTAAGCATGTTTTGGTCGAGAAGCCCATGGCTATAAGTCTTAAGGATGCGGATGAGATGATAAGGGCTTCCAGAAAGGCTGGTGTAAAGCTTCAGGTTTGCTATGTCATGCGCTATTCGCGCCCGGCCATCATCGTGAAGGAAATCTTGGATCGGGGTACGATCGGAAAGCTTAGGGCCATCGTAGGGACGAATAGGCTGAGGCATTTCCAAGGCGATTGGTTCGTGAGGCCGGAGCTCTCGGGAGGGGGAGCCATTATGGACCATACGGTTCATCTTGCCGACCTCATGCGCTGGTACACGGGAAGTGAGGTCGAGACAGTCTATACGGAGATCGGAACGAATGTCGATCGAAGCCTCAGGGTTGAGGACTGCTTCCTAACGCTTCTTGATTTCAGGAATGGTGTCAAAGCCACAATAGATGGGAGCTGGTCCAGGCCGGAGAGCTTCTACACATGGGGCGATGTAACCCTTGAAGTTCTTGGAAGCGAGGGAGCAGTTCTCCTCGACGCCTTCAGGCAGGTAGCCTACCTCTGCCTTTCAGGGGAGCCCAAGAACCCCTACCAATGGCACCAGTGGGGTTGTGATGTGGACAAGGAGATGGTGAGGGATTTCCTGAGCTGCATAAGGGAGGACCGGGAGCCGAGGGCTACAGGCTACGATGGGAGGCAAGGAACGGAGATCACCCTGGCATCCTACGAGTCCGCTAAAGCTGGAAGGCCTTTAAAGCTTCCCCTTGTGTAAGGACCTATGTTTACAGATTCTTAATTTAATAGGGATTCCCTTTCTATCCTTTCCCTTCATTTCTTTCTTCGCTTTTCCATCTATCAAAATTCCGATCAGAGTTAATCGAATCGTTCTTTCTATTTCCCTTTCCCTTTCCCTTTCCCTTTCTAGCCTAGTACCTACCCAACTTCTCGACGAGTTCGGTTACCCTTCTCACGCGGGATATATCCCCATCAGGAGGAACCTGATCTGCCACGCCAAGAATGAACTTATGCCCCTCTAGATGGTGCTCAAGGACCTGCTTCACCATATTGTATAGAAGTCTTTCTGAATATTGGCGGCTAAAGTAGACGCCAGGAAGGCCTCCCCATAGGATGATGTTTGGACCTGCCAGATCCCTGAGCCTTTCAACGGCCACGTCTCCTATGGGTGCCGGCGTGACGGATTGGACGCAATCGATCCCCGTAGCTTCGAAGAGGGGAAGGACTCCCCTCAAAGCCCCGTCCACATGGACGAAGATCTTTTTCTTGGCTGAGTGAAGCTGGGAAGCCCTTCGCCTATAGTAGGGCATGTGGTACTTCCTGAAGATCGAAGGTGTGATGACCTCGCTCGTGATATTCTCTCCGAAGTAAACCCCTGGCGCCGGGGAATCGCGGATCTCCTCGTAAATCGGATCGTCAGCTTCAGACATTATCTGGAGGGTTTCCTCAAGCTCCTCTGGCTCCCGCATCATGAGCCTTATCGTGTTCAAGACTCCAGCCCAAACGACAACAAGGCTTTGGAACGGAGTCCTAGGTGGAAGGGAGCTTACGAAACCCAAGCCCTTCCAATCCCTCATCTGATCGTATTGAATCCCATAGTCAGGCTCAAAGTCTTGGTTTCGATAGACGTACCTGAGAGCCTTTAGATCCTGCCCTGTAGAAACAGCGTACTTAACATAAGCCGTACTTACGGATCCAGGGAGAAACTTCCTGATGGATAGGAGGCTTCCAAAGGGCGTTTGGTAGCCCTCCTCGTACACGATCGTTCCATCCTTGAATTCCTCGCTCGAATATAGCCTCTTTACCCCATAGTGTTTGATCCTTCCGGGAAGAGTGCAAAGCTCTTCATGGGCTCCGCATCCCAGCTCTCTGTAGAGCTGAATCCTTCCATTAACCCCGCAATATTTTGTCGGAAGAGAGCACCTGTACTCCATAGCCCTGTACCAATAGGTTAGGTCCGCAAACCATGGCATAAGATCCGGTTGCCTTCCCTCGAAAACGGAGAGAATTCGCTCCTCAAGATTCATGAAACGATCCCTAACCGCCATAGGAGCCTAGGCTAATTCTAGCAGATCGGGATGCTTACGAAATAAGGTTTTAGGATTGTCTTTCCTTTGGATGAAATTTGGATGATGGTCCTTTATGGTTGATGGTGGCGACTAGCTTCCTTCTTTCCTTCCTTCCTTAGCTTAACCTTTCGGCTATGCCATATGCTCCATGATGACCTTGCTAAGGGAAGACCTTAGGTCCTGGGTTACTCCGTCTATAACGGCTAGGATCCTCGGGTCTGCAATGGAATAGAATCTCCTATTCCCTGAGCCCCTTACCCTGACTAAGCCCCCTTCCTTCAGGATCCTCAGATGCCTCGAGACGATGGGTTGGGCTATCCTTAGCCTTGGAACGAGTTCGCAGACGCATTTCTCGCCTTCGCGGAGGATCTCCAGAATCTCCAGCCTTGTGGGATCCGAGAGGGCTTTGAAGAACCTTGCCCTGAAGCGGTTTTGATCCTCTCCCATAATTAAGATAAGGATCTATAGAAATATTTAAATACTGCTATATACTCTTACCACACCTTGTCATAGGGTTGAGGAGGCTTCGATAATGGGCGAGAAGAAACTACCCCGGTTTATCATGTGCTTCTGCACGGGCGAATGCCCAGGCTTCGCCAAGCTGGATCTCTGGAAGCTGATAAACTTCGTTAGGAATGAGCTCGATGTGGAGTATGCCATCGTCCATCCCCAGCTCTGCGTGGATGATGGAGACCGATTCTGGAAGGACTTCCTCAAGGAAGGCGATAAGGATGCAGTTTACATCGTAGGCGGATGCGATCCGAGGATGCAGAGGAAGATGTTCAAGGATGCCTTTGCGGAGAAAGGCTTGGACTTCGACAGGCAGGTTGTTTCTCTGGATCTAAGAAATATGGAAACTCCGGAAGCTATGAAAAAGGTGTCGGAGGCTGTCGAAAAGCTGGGAAGTGGTGCGAGTGGCTGAGCAGGAAAAGTATCTCGGAATCCCTCGAAGGGAGATAGCCTGGTATCCGAGGATCGACTATGAGCTTTGCGCCAACTGTGGGCTATGTTTGAAGTTCTGCCAGCACAATGTCTATGCGAAGGAGGGTGAAAAAGTCGTCGTCGCTCAGCCATACAACTGTGTGGTCGGTTGCCAGTCCTGCGGTCCTAAGTGTCCTAAAGGAGCCATCAAGTTTCCATCGAGGACCGATCTGAAGCAGATGCTGAGAACTCTGAGGGCGAAGTATGGTTATGGTTAGGCTATGAATCGAAGCGATGTATTGAGTAGAGGTGACGATTTTTTTATGGGCAAGTGTGCCATATGTAGCAAGGATGGGGTCAGCCTTCTATACACGGTCCATAAGGAGCTTGGTTATGTAGGGATCTGCCAAGAATGCTGGCGAAGAACCTTCGCCGAGAATCGCCTCCTGTCTGGTTCCGGGGCCTCTGGAGGCTGTTCCTGCCGCTAAACTCAATCTACGAGTAGGAGGAAGGGAAGAGACGCTATGAAGGTCAAAATCCTTGGACCCGGCTGCTACCGATGCACAATTACGGAGGAAAGAGTGAGGCAGGTTTTGCAGGAGCTGAAGGCGGATGCCCAAGTCGAGCACATAACCTCCTTCGTCGAGATATGGAAATACGGGGTTATGGCAACCCCTGCCGTCGTCATAGACGATAAGGTCGTCTGCCAAGGTCGAGTTCCCAGCGTCAAGGAGATTAGGTCCTGGTTCGAGAAGAAGTGATGCGATCGGATGTATCGAACCCTGCGTACGATCCTGATGCTCGCCTTCATAGCGGCGGTTATAGGAGCCGTAGTCTACTCGAGGATCGTTGCATACTCCCTGGCGCCGACCATGAAGTCCGCCGATTTCCACGGCTTGGCTCCATGGGAGATACCCATCGCCTATATCATAGACTATCTTAGCCATGGCATCATATGCCTCCTCTTCGCCTTTGTAGCTGCAGGACTGATCTACGAGTTCATGCCCAAGGAATTTGTGACGAAGCGCATGGCCAGTGGAAAGGCGGGCTATGCCATCGGCGTCCTCGTGGCACCCTTCTTCACCGTCTGCTCCTGCACGATGGTTCCTATATTCGCGGGCATCCTCTACTCAGGAAGCGGCATAGGACCTGCCTTGGCTTTTCTCCTCATGGCACCGGCAGCAAACATACTTACCATTGTAATGACGGGGGAGATGCTTTCCTGGGAACTCGCAGGTGTCAGAATCGTAGCAGCCCTTATTACGGCCATCACAGCCGGTTTCATCGTATCGAGGACTCCCTGGGGAAGGGAGGTTGAGAAGAGGCTTAGGGCGAATTCTGGCTTTACGGATGCCCAGGTCCAAGGCCAGGTTTCTTCCGTAGAAGTGGTCAAGCCTCCCCTCGATACGAGGCTTTGGACAGCCCTCAGCTTTGGAGGCTATCTAGGAAGGCAGATACTTCCATGGTTTTTCCTGGGACTTGTGGCCGTCAGTTACCTAGAAGCCTACCTGCCCGAGGAGCTTGTGGCAACCCACCTCACTGGCATTGGAGGAGTACTCTTAGCCTCCGTCATCGGTGGACCCCTTTACACGCCAACCCTTGTTGAGATCGTCTTGGGAAAGGGGCTTATGGATCTTGGCATGACGAAGCCTGTCATGCTTTCATGGCTCATGGGTCAGCCGTACGATGTTCCCAATATGATTGCAACTTCTAGGATCATAGGTTGGAAGCCCGTCATAACCTATGCCCTTGTAGCCTGGTCCTTCAGCGTCCTCTGTGGCCTGGCTTATGGCCTGATAGCAGGGGGGCTTTAAAGGAAGCTAGGATAAGGATAAAATGAAAATGAGGATAAGGGTGAGGATGAGGATGAAGTCAACATTCAGTTTCAAGGCAAAGATCGTAGGAGGATGAACTACGATGAAGTTCATCATCACGGATAGGGCTAGAGAGCTCATGTCCTTTTCCATGAAGGAAGGGGTTGCCGATCCTATCTTGCTAATCCATAGGGATGGCTGTACTTGCTGGGGAAAGGAATTCGCCGTAGAGTATGCATCCAAGTCATCCGTGGAACCGTTTCTGGAAGGATGGGGCTTTGAGAAGGTAGGCGAGGAGCAGGGACTCGAGATCTTCATGAACGACAGGCTGAAGAGATATTTGGAGCAGATAGGCAGTCCTACGTTTATCATAGATGCTGATCTGAGCGGTTCCATGAAAGGTCTGAGCCCGAATCTGAGATTGAGGTTGAATGTAACCTTCCCTTCCGAATTCGAAAAAGGTTCATCGCAGAACCATTAACAACAGGAGGCCCTGCTAAGTAATCAAGCTGGATCGTAGGAGGTGGATCGCTATAAGGGCAACATTGACGGAATGGGCGAAGAAGTATTTAATGCAGGAAAAGGTTGGAACTGATGTAGACATATTCATATTTCAGTCACAATGCTTTTGCACGGGTATAAATCCTGAGATAATTTATCGTCCTAAAGGCGATGTAAACCCCGCCTTTGTAAAAGCCTATTTCGAGGAAATAGGAAAGGATGAGGGGATAACCATATACATGGATAAGAGGCTGAAGGAATACTTTGGATCTTCTAGCTTGATCATAGACGTTGAGGGTGGGCTAAAGCTAAAGTCAGGGTCTGAAAAGGAAATGGAGAAGAAAAGAAATAACTGATATTTTTATTTCTCTTCTCCCATGCTATTTTATGCATTTTCAATCGTTTCATTAGTCGAATCTATCTGTTTGACCTATCAGTTTATTTTAAGTTGGCTTCCTTGAAGGTGCTTTGTATGTTTTTGGATGCTTCTTATTTCATGCATGGAACAGATAAGGCTCCCTTGATATCTTTTCCACGTAGATTACATCTCCCGCATATTTTTCCTTAATTTCTTCTTACTTACTATTAACAGGATAAAGCCTGACCTTGAACCTACGTGAGCGGCCACTTGAGTATCTTCCCTTTTTCAAGGGTTATTAGTAAGGGTACGCCTATAATTACTGTAGCTATTACGCTAATCACGCTCTCGATAGGAGTTTCGAGGGCACCCGCCATCCATATTAGCGGTAACGCCTCTTCTGTTATGCCCATCAGCTTGTACAGCCCTATAGGTATGAGTAGGAAGATCCGCGTCAAAACATCTGCCTCGATCCCTATGAACGATGCCAATGCCAAGGCTGGCGTGATCTTCTTCGGATTAGCTCTTTCCTTCAAGGCTCCTTTAATAGCATAGGGAGAGGCAAATATCAGGGCAAGGGCAAGGTATACATCCCACAGGCACCATGCGGGAAGAACCCTACCGAGTGGATGGATGAAGTAGGCCCCCAGCATTGTAGCATACGCAACCAAAGTAGTCTTCCATTTCCCTTGAAAAATTAAACCTGTCACCAATGCTCCGATGGGCTCAGCTATACCAAACAAGGGATATAGCCCCCATCCAGGTCTGATAATCCTTCCGGCTATGCTGCCTATCAGCGCCGCAGTGAAACCAGCCCTCGGTCCTAGGATCATTCCTTCGAGGGGTTCGATGAGGATCATCCAACTTCTCCATATGCCAGGAATGGCTACGAGGGCTGCATGAACAGCCCCTAAGATTGCCGTGATGGCTACAAACACGCTTCTTCTTACCCGACTCATAGTTTTATCCTCTAACCAACCTTTAGGAGGAACCTTTAACATAACTTTTCTCTCGAAAGTGCCGCAAGGCGTGGCGTGGAGTTATATGCCACATGCCAAACACTAAAATGGCTTTTAGGGCAGGGGAGCTTAGGAAAGCGTTCAGGATATCTCTCACAGACTGCTACGCCATAGCGGCAGCCGAGCACCTTAATGCAAAAGCCCTCTTCCTAAAACCGGAAAAGAGATGATCGCCAAGATCGACATACTCAGGAATCTACCAACCTCATTCCTAATCTCCTTGGGATGAGCGGATGCAGAGACGATAATATTCATCCTTACATTCATCCCCGCTAACAATATTCCTCCATAAAAACTAAAAGTCCACTTTAGCTAGACACCCTTCATCAATCAGATTAACCAACCATAGAATGCGAAGGGCAAAACCGGAAAACTCTAAAGACAAGAGGCTCATAAACAACAAACCTGCATGTAAAAATAATTAAAGGCTAAAAGTAGCTTATGCCTTAGGAGCAGCTCTTTAGCATGTTTTAGAGCCACTCCGCAGGATAGAGGAGAGAAGCTTATGGACTTTATGTTCTCAAGTCGCTCTTAATCAGGGAGTTTGTTGGTGATGGAGAAAAAGTCCATGGGCATCATGGACGCCAACAACCTGATGATTAAGAGCGCCTCAATTTTTTTAGTCGAGCGTTAGAGAACTTCTGGAGAAAGAGAAGAATATAGCTAAAGCTAGAAGGAGATGTATGCGGTTGCCGATCATCGATGCCCATATGCATATAGAGCATGAAGACCCGGATACCATCTACGCTATGGAGGTTGAAGCTGGGGTAAATGGAGCTGTGGTATGGTCTATATGGAATCCATCTAGAGAATCGAACGATCTAACGTTGAAAGCTTACATGAAATACCCGGATTTCTTCATACCATTCGGTCATGTAAGACCTGTAGATCCATATTGGAAAGATGAGATGAGAAGGATAGTAGAAGGGCTCGGATGGAGGGGGTTAAAGCTCCATCTAGGCGAATTTACGGTTAACCATGCTCAGAAAGTGAGGGATCTATCCTCTAGATATTTTAAAGGAGTGGATTTAGAGTCGTTATTCGATATTGTAGGTGAGGCCCAAGATTACGGATTAATATTAGTTGTAGATTTATCCGGTAGATACGATATTGCTGAGGATTTAGCTAAACAATTTACGAAAAAGCCCATAATAATATCGCATCTAGGTGGAGATGTACGATTCCTAGAAAGCTTCTGTAAACTCGCTAGGCTTCATCAACATATATACCTAGATACCTCGTTCATACATGTCTATAGGGTTATTTCGGAAGCTGTAACTTTAGCCGGAGCGGATAAGCTTATATGGGGTTCAGATGGCTATTGGATGAATCCGCTCGTAGAACTAATGAAGATAAAAGTACTGAAGCTTCGGAAGGAAGATGAAAGGAAGATATTGGGAGCGAATATCCTAAAGATTCTTGAAGGTTAATTCCCTCAATCTACTATATCTTCCTTCTTTCATATTCCTTGAGGAAAACATGATTGCAAGGAGAAAGCATTTAAACAAGGATTAGATAAACAAAATATAAAGTATACTATTCGAGGAATATGAAAGAGCCATAAATAGCCTAAAATTTTCTAAATAATCTAACCTAGAAATTCCCTTTTAATTTGTAATTCCAAAGTATCGCTGGGAGTTCAATCAGCCTCCTTATTATGAAATCCGGCTTATCATCAGGATTATCGGTTTCCACGCTCCTCCGCTCTATCAGCACGGTTTTCATTCCAACCTTCTTAGCACCCCTTATATCTACATCAGGCGTGTCACCGACAAAAAATGAGTGGGAAGCCCCAATCCCAAGCGAATTTAATGCGAAAGCAAATATCTCCGGGCTGGGTTTACGCCTATTAACCTCAGCTGAAACAACAACTACATCCAGAAGATCCCTAAGCCCATACACGCCTAGAAGATTGTGCGCACATTCCGGAATGGCGAAATTTGAAATAATACCAGTCTTATATCCATCTTCGCGCAGACTCTGAAGGACGGGAAGAGCATCATTATCTAAATAAACATGATGCACAAACTCCTCAGAGTATGCTTCAGCCGCACCCCTCGCAATAGGGCTTAAGGCATCAAAATCGTAGCCTAACCTCTTCAGAGTCTCTGAAATCCTAACGCTGAAGTGGGGTTCCTCAAGAGTTACATTAATCCTTTCATATAAATGTCTTCGAACATCGGAGTATGTATGCCTAAAATCCTCATAGGAAACCTCAATCCCATTAACCCTCAAAAATTTATAGACATTTAGCAGACATTTCTCGTTAAAGTCTTCGCCGCTCTTTATTAAAATCAAAGTATCAAATAAATCAAACAGTACGGCCGAGGGTTGCTTCAAGCCTGTCACCAATGCTCCGATGGGCTCAGCTATACCAAACAAGGGATATAGCCCCCATCCAGGTCTGAGGGAAAAAGAAAGGATCATCCATCCCTTCTATCCTTCTATAAGAAAAGAAAGAGGAATCTATCCTAGTAGCCTGCTGCAAGCCCCTGAGCCCTAGGATCCGTTCCCGCTAGGCGGATGCCCGTCTTGGCTTCTATGAGGATCAGCTGGACGGCACCCCCACCAGCCCCCTCTGGCACAATCCTGACCCTATGCCCCCTCCGCCTGAGGCCCTCAACTACCTCATCCCGAACTGGGCGCTCGACTGTGAGCCTGTAAGGCATTTTCGCATCGGAAGGCTGGGTTCCGGGGAAGCTTGACCATCTAGGAGCCGAGGCTGCTTCTTGAGGGTTCATACCGAAGTCCAGAAGGTTCGCTATGACTTGGAAATTCCACTGAACCTGGTTATCCCCTCCTGGCGTTCCTCCTACGGCGAAGAGCTCCCCATCCTTAAGGATTGCGTAGGCGTTGAGAGTATGCATGGGGCGCTTCCCAGGCTCAAGGCAGTTAGGCGAGCTAGGCTCGAGGCTGAAGGCGCTTCCCCGGTTGTTAAGAATAATGCCCGTTTCCCCTGCAACGACCCCGGAGCCCCAGGCGGCGAAGATGCTCTGGATGAAGGATACAGCGTTTCCTTCTTCATCGACTACGACAAAGGAGGTCGTACTATCCGCCAAGGCTCCGGAAGCCAAAGGTGGGGCTTCTAGGGGCTTTGAGGCAGCCTTATTGGGGTCTATCCTTCCTCTAAGGTCCAAAGCCCTTTCCTTCGATAGGATCTGGTTTATGGGAAGCTTGACGAATGTAGGATCGCCCAAGTATCTGAGGCGGTCCTCGAAGGCGAGCTTCTTAGCCTCGACCATGAGGTGGATTGCCTCAGCGCTATAGAAGCCCATTTTGGAAAGATCGAAGCCCTCGATGATATTAAGCTCCTCAAGAAGGATTGCCCCTTGGGAAGGAGGAGCCGTTTCAAAGATTTCATAGCCTCGATAAGTCGTTCTGAGGGGCTCATAAACCATCGACCTATGCCTTGCGAAGTCCTCCTTGGAGAAGAGCCCCCCGTTGGCTTCTGAGAAGCCAGCGATGGCTTCAGCTATCTCGCCTCGATAGAAGGCATCCCTTCCTCCATCGGCTATAAGGCGGAGGGTCTTTCCTAGGGCTTTCTGGACGAGCCTTTCGCCGGGCTCCAAAGCCCTCCCTCCGGGAAGGAATATGGATGCCGAAGATGGATGGCGGGCGAGCTTCCCGAAGCCTGTCTTCAGAGCTTTGCTCAGCCTTCTTGAAACCGGAAAGCCCTCCTCAGCATAGCCTATGGCGGGTTTTAGGAGATCTTTTAGCTCCATGGTACCGAACTTCTCAAGGGCTGTCGTGTAGGCATCTAGGGCACCGGGAACTGTTGCCGAAAGGAGCCCATCGGAAGGCATAAGGCTCATCCCTTGGTTGAGGAAGTATTCCCTGGTGGCGGCCATGGGTGCAGCGCCACTCCCATTGATCGCCGTTAGGCGTCCACTACGGGCTTCGAAGATTATCATGAAGGCATCCCCTCCAAGGCCGCAGGCCTCAGGCATGACGACTCCCAGAACAGCAGCCGTGGCTATGGCTGCATCCACGGCATTGCCTCCCTTCATGAGAATATGGAGCCCTGTAGCCGAGGCCAGAGGATTAGCCGTTGCAATCATTCCCCGAAGGCTCATCACAGGATTTCCTTTCCTCCAATTGGGTAGCCTCATAACAAACCCACCGCTACAGAGGTCTTTTAAACAACATTCCTTATAAATGAGGTAATTCTATTCCCTTTTCGTCCGGTATGGCATGATGGGATGGGAGATTTCGATGGCTATTGTGAAAGTAGCAGCCCTTCAACCGCTTTTGCCCCATGAAATGGGGGCCTCCGAGAGGCTTAAGAAACAGCTGGCCCTTTCCCAAGAAGCCCTTGAAGCAGGAGCTGATTACATACTGTTTCCGGAGTTCTTCCTAGGAATGGCCTATGTCCTCGACCTTAGAAAGGGCTCTGAGGAATTGAAGGCCCTCCAATCCTTTGCCATGGATGGTGACGTATGGCTTGGAATTAATGTCCTCACGCTGGCCGATGAAGGGACCAAGGCGGTTTACAATTCTGTGATCCTCATCGATCCAGAGGGCGAAATAGCGGCCGAGTACCGCAAGGTACGTCCCTACGCTGCCTGGGAGCCCGTCTCCATAGCCGAGTTGGGCTTTAAGTTTAAGATGGGCGAGGGAATGAAGATCCACGATGCGGGAGGACTAAAAGTAGGCCTTGCCCAATGCATAGATCTCTGGGTTTCAGACTTCATGAAGGAGTTAAGCCTCGGAGGTGCTGAACTCGTGTACGTGCCTTCGAGGATGCCCCTCCCCCACTTCCTATCGACCCAGGTCTTCGCTAGGGTCAGGGCCATGGAGAACTGCTTCTACGTAGCCGTTGTGGGCGAGGCTGGTAGGACGATGCCCGGAACCTTCATAGCCGGTCCAAGGCTCGGTGGCATGGAAATGGATATGGCGACGATAGGCTGTGATGAGGGTTTTGTGATGAAGGCAATAGATTTAGAGTGGCTGAGAAGACAGAGAAGCCAAAGACCTCCCCTTTTCAGGATAAGGGCTGAAAAGGATAAGGCTGCGATGGCTAGGGCGACTGAAACTGATTGGACGAATCTATGGTACGAGGGGCCAAGCCTGAAGGAGTTCTTGGAGGAGCTCCGAAGGCTAGGATTGGCTGGCGGCTGAGACTCCCTATCTTAAAAAGATGTGGGCTTTTTTATGCGCTCCTTGTAAGGTAGCTTCAATCCTAAAAGAAGCCCTGATCCCGAAGGCTAACGATCGATTTGCCTTTGATGGATTCGCTTCCTTCTACTCACTCTACTAACTACTCTATTCAATATAGGGCGCCACTACGTATTCCAGCTTTCCTTGGGGTATTTCAAAGCTCAGCTTGATGGGAATGTTCGTTGAGAACTCGATGGTGACTATATCGGAGCTTGGGGCCGCAGCCTTCACGATCTGGGAAAGGAAGTTGAGGCTGAAGGTCGCCTTGGATGGCTCCTTCACCTGAAGGTCGAGGAGGGCTTCCGAGCTTCTATCCAGGTCCACGGAAAAGGTTCCTAGGTCACCCTGGGCTCCTATCGTAAGCTTCTCCGGGGTTGCCTCAAACCTTATGTTATCGCTTATCGTAGCCGCATCTTCCACGGTCTGCAGTAGGCATTTTGTCGTAAGCCTAGCCTTTGTGTTGAAAGTCACTTTAAGGGCTGGGATCTCCTCACCAGCGATGTCGAGGGTAGCCATGCTGAAAGTTCGAGTGTACTTCCCAGAGAACTTGAGAAAGAGCTTAGCGGCCGCCTCGTCCAGATAAAGATCCAAAACTTCATCCTCCCCGACCCGGCGTAGGAGTTTAAGGATATCGTTGATGTTTATACCCAAGCTTAGGGGCTTATCGCAAACATACTCGTCGAAGGCTTCCTTTCGCCATTCGAGGTCAACCATGGCCACATGACTCGGATCCATGGCCCTAACCCGCAAGACCTCAGGATCGATGTTGAAAACGGCCTCATCCACGAGGGCTGAAATGGCCGTTATAACGTTTCTCCAAGCTCTAGCGCTTGAAAGCCTAAACCTGAACATAGACTGTCCCACCCTTGAAAGTCTCTTCCTCCAGAGGTTTAACACATATTGTAGTTATAAAGTTAAAAGGAGGACGCCCTTGGCTTCCTTTGCCCCTTCCCATCCCCTCCTCCTTCTCCTTCTCCTTCTCCTTTGTCCCTACCACTATCCCTACCCCTGTTCCTGTTCCTGTCCTTTGCCCCTACCCCATGGCTTTCTCTAGGATAAGCCTCGCCCTCTGGTAGTCCTCATACTTGCCAATATCGATCCATAGCCTTTTGGCATCCATGATCACACCATAAAGCTTCCCTTCCTTCGCCAAGATCGGAAGGACCTGCTTCTCGAAGCTGAAATCATCAGGGTTTCCTAAATGGTCAAAGACCTCAGGGCTACAGACCATCAACCCCGCATTTATGAGCCTGCTGGAGGTTTCTGAGGGAGAGGGCTTCTCTATGAACTTCACTATCTTCCCCTCCTTAGCACCGCTTTCTATCTCTGCAACCCCAAACCTGCTGACATCTCCAGGAAACTCGAGTAAAGCCAATGTAACGATTGTTCCAATTTTCTCCGCATTCTTTGTATGGGTTTCGAATAGGGTCTTCAAGTCGAAGTCCGAGATGAGGTCACCGTAAGCGAAGAAAAAGGGCTCCTTTATCCAAGGCTTCGCCGCCAGGAGGGAAAGGGCTGTTCCGCCCTCACAGATCGTATAGGCTACTTGAATCCCGAACTGGGAGCCATCCTTGAAGAACTCCATAACGTCCTCCTTCCTATAGCCTGTGATGAGAAGGAATTCCCTGACTCCATATCGTTTGAAGTGCTCTATTACATGAAGAAGGACTGGTTTGCCCGCTAGGGGGATCATACATTTTTGTCTATCATCGGTTAAAGGAGCAAGCCTTGTCCCCCTACCCCCGCATAGGATAACTGCCTTCTTCAAGGTTATCACCTACGATGCCCCTTATTCGATTTCATTTTCATTCTTCCAATGCCTTCTAGGAGGATTCCTAGGCTCAAAAGTTCCGAGTCCCTCCTAGGAATACAGAAGGAGTCTCCTAGCCCTATTACCGTGTATCCAAGCCATAATAGCCAGGATCCCAAGGATGATAGAAAACTCCGGAATGGAGAAGCCCCACCACCAGGGGGCTACGAGAAAGGCCCTTGTGTAAAAAATAGGAGTGAGGATGGATGCCAAAAAGATGCCTACCCCTAGAACTTCGTCCTTTTCCATGGATAGTCACCCTTGTGATCGCTTATCCTGTTCCTTCTTCCAATTTATCCTATGATTCCTTTTAAGCTTTGAAGAAGCCTTGGTCCTAGGAAGGGTGATCATTTATCCTAGTAATAACGGGAACCCTTCGGAAGATAGGAAGTCGCCATGCTGGCTTCTAGGCATACAGGTACTTTTCTAGTTCCCATGGAGTTACTCTTACCCTATAATCGTCCCATTCCTTTCTCTTGAGGGAGAGAAACCTCTCGTATAGATGTTCCCCGAGGGATGCCTTCACGACATCATCCTCTTCTAGGGCATCGAGGGCCTCGCTCAGGCATGAGGGTAGCGTTCCTATTCCTAGCCTTCTTCTCTCGGCCTCTGGAAGGTGGTAGACATCTTTTTCGAAAGGATCCCCTGGCTCCAGCCTTTTCCTTATCCCATCAAGACCTGCTTCCAAGATTGCCGAGAAGGCGAGGTAGGGATTGCATAATGGATCAGGGCATCGGAATTCCAGGCGTACGGAAGCTTCTTTCCCAGGGAAGTATTCGGGAACCCTGACAAGGGCCGATCTGTTCCTTCGACTCCATATGGTGTAGACGGGAGCTTCATAGCCTGGGACCAGCCTTTTATAGCTGTTAACGGTCGGTGCTACGATGGCTGAAAGGGCCCTTGCGTGGCTTAGAAGGCCTCCTACGAAGTATCTGCCGACTTGAGAGAGACCTCCATATCCGTTTTCGTCAAAGAAGGCATTCCTTCCATCAGGATAGAAGAGGCTTATGTGGACATGCATGCCGCTTCCAGCCCTCCCAAACAATGGCTTCGGCATGAAGGTTGCGATGAGGCTGTTCATCCTAGCGACTTCCTTTGCGATGAGCTTATAGATGAGGATGTTATCGGATGTCGTTACGGGGTCTCCGAACCTGAAGTTGACCTCGTGCTGACCTGAGCCAACCTCATGATGGTATGCCTCGACTTCAAACCTTCCAGTTTCGCTCAAGGCCGATGCGAAGGCCCGCCTGAACTCCTCCGTCGAATCCCTTCCCGGGGAGAGGTCGAAGTACCTTTGGGCTTCTTTTACATGGGATTCCTCCGGCTCAAATTCCCCATTCTCTTTGAGCCTGCCCGTGTAGAACTCGAGTTCGGCCGATGTGTTGTAGATAAAGCCCTCCCTTTCTGCCTTTTGCTTGGCAAGTTGGCAAAGGTAACGGGGATCCCCCTCGAACCTCTGGCCTCCTGGTCTATAGATGTTGCAGATTGCCATAGCAACGTGTTCTTCGCTCCTTCGGAATGGAAGGACCATGATCGTTTCTGGATCAGGCTTCATCACCATATCGCTTTCTTCTATTCCTACAAAGCCTGGGATTGAAGAACCGTCGAAGCCCATTCCCTCCTCGAGGACTTCCTTAAAAGCTCCAACTGGAACCGTTCTTCCCCTGAGGTAGCCTAAGATATCGGAGAAGTATAGGGTTACGTACCTTATGCGTTTCTCCTCAAGGAAGGCAGTCCAAGAATCTTTGTTCATTAAATCACAGGATTTATTGAAAAATGTACAAATATTTATATTTTTCCTTTACATTTTTAAAGAAAATGATAGAAATGGAAGACGTTCGTTTAGTTGATAAGGATATAAGGATTCTGAGGGAGCTTACTGCGGATGCGAGGCTCTCGTACAGGGAGATTGCCAGGAGGCTGAGGCTTTCAGTAGCTACCGTGAAGGCAAGGATTGAAAGCCTAGAGAAGGCTGGGGTGATAGAGGGCTATACGGCGATCCTAAATCCCTTGAAACTGGGCTACGATGTTACAGCCATCATCGAGATAGTCGTTTCCAAGGGAAAGCTCGTAGATGTTGAGAAGGAGTTGGCGAAAAATCCCAATGTTTATGCCGTCTACGATGTTACGGGGACGAGCGATGCCTTCGTCCTCGTAAGGTTCAAGAGGAGGGAGGAGCTTAGCAGGTTCGTAAAGTCAATCTTGGCTATGGAATACGTCGACAGAACAGTGACCCATGTCGTCCTGACGACGGTAAAGGAGGATCTAAGGGTCTATGTTTAGATAGGCATAATGAGGATAAGAATCGGGGGCAAGAAGATGGCGAGGGAAGGGTAGTAAGAAGAAGGAACCGAGAAGGAAGGGGAAGGGGAAGGGGAAGGGGAAGGGGAAGAGAGAACCTTGGGAGCCACGAATAGCATAGATTCCAAGATAAACGCGATACTTATCCTAGACTTCGGAGGCCAGTACTGCCACCTGATTGGAAGAAGGATAAGGGAGCTTGGCGTCTATTCTGAGATCCTTCCATGCGAGACGAAAGTGGAAGAGATAAGATCCTTAGAACAAAGGCTTGAAGTAAGGGGTATTGTTCTATCGGGAGGACCCTCGAGCGTCTACGATGAAAAAGCTCCTAGATGCGATCCTCGAATCCTGAGCATGGGAATTCCTGTTTTGGGTATATGTTACGGCCATCAGCTCATGGCCCAACTTCTTGGAGGGGATGTGAGACAAGGAGCGAAGAAAGAGTACGGCGTAACCTATGCTGTTATCGAAAAGCCAGTGGGCATCCTTAAGGGCTTAAAGTCCTTAGAAAAGGTATGGATGAGCCATGGGGATACCGTCTATGGACTTCCTGAAGGCTTTGAGGTTTTAGCCAGAACGGAAAACTGTCCGATAGCGGCCTTCAGGCATATGGAAAAGCCCCTCTATGGCCTTCAGTGGCATCCGGAGGTTATCCATACGGAGAGAGGGTTTGATATGCTCAGGAACTTCCTCTTCGATGTATGCCATTGCGAGGCCAACTGGAGGATGGAGGACTTCGTAGAGAAGGCAGTCGAAGAGATCAGGCAAACCGTAGGAGACCATAGATGCATCATAGCCCTCAGCGGAGGAGTTGACTCTAGCACGGCCGCTGTCTTGGCTGCCAAGGCGGTAGGAGATAGGCTAACAGCCGTTTTTGTGGACCATGGTTTTATGCGTGAAGGGGAGCCTGAATTCGTGAGAAAAACCTTCGAAGCCTTTGGCTTGAGGCTAATCCTACTTGATGAGAGGAGGAGGTTCATGGAAAGGCTTAGGGGCGTAAAGGATCCCGAGGAAAAGAGGAGGATCATAGGGGAGGAGTTCATAAGGGTCTTCGAGGAGGTTGCACGTCGGGAGGGGGCTGAATACCTGGTCCAGGGAACCATATACCCGGACAGGATTGAGTCGGGTTTCAAGAAGCATTCTGAGAAGATCAAGAGCCACCACAATGTTGCTGGGCTTCCGACAAGGATGGAGTTCAAGGGGATTGTTGAACCTTTGAGGGATCTCTACAAGGATGAGGTAAGGAGGGTTGCCGAAGCCCTAGGGCTGCCTAGAAGGATCGTATGGAGGCAGCCCTTCCCCGGTCCAGGATTGGCGGTCAGGATTATAGGTGAATTGACTCCCGAAAAGGTTGAGATCTTGAGGAAGGCCGAGAGGGTTGTGGAGGAGGAGATCGAGAATTCGGGGTTGAGCGAAGGCCTTTGGCAGTACTTCGCCGTCCTCATGGATACGAGGACGACCGGAATCAAGGGAGATTCAAGGGCTTACGGCTACACGATAGCCATAAGGGCTGTGGAAAGCCGAGATGCCATGACGGCAAGCTACGCAAAGATTCCATACGATGTCCTTGAAAGGATCTCTACGAGGATTACGAACGAAATCGCCGAAGTAACGAGGGTCGTCTATGATATCACCCATAAGCCCCCTGCAACCATAGAATGGGAGTAGCGATTTCAAAATGAGGTATGGAAGAGGGATTGATTAGATTATAATTAATAAAAATAAAAGATCGAGCCTCTAATGGAAAGATCTTAGAAGCCTTCCATACTGTAAACCGTAGAGCCTGCAAACCTATGTATGGACTTATTCCTTCGACGAAGCCCTCAACGAGCCGAAATGAAATGAATGAGATGTAGATAGCTTTTCTTTTTCCTTCATGGGACCATATCCGCTATGTCGACGACATAGTCCAGGATCCTAGCCAAGGAGGATAGGATGGTAAAGGCGTAGAGGAATTCCTGAAGGGGAAGTTCTGCAATCTTTGCCTCCAAGGATCTCAGCCTTTCAGAAAGGACTTGCCTTCGCTCCCTTACCTTGTTTGCCTGCTTAAACTCCTTGGAGAGGAAGGAATGGATGGCTTCTTCATGGAGCTTAAAGGTTTCCGAAAGTAGATCCTGTAAGGAATCAAGAAATGGGTCGGGAGCCGAGGGGAGCCTTGGGGATACCTGCTCAGCTATACCCACAAGCTGGTCAGCAATGGCTTCGATGAAGCTAGCAACTAGCCGATAATCGAGGCAGTCTATGGGAGGGAAATGGAGCTCCTCGCTCATGGCTGGATGGCGTATGATCGTACGGAGGATGCGGACGAGAAGAAAATAAAGGCGATCGACTTCATCGTCCCTTTTAACGATTGCATCGGCCAAGTGGACATCCCTCTCGGAAAGGCATAGGATGAGATCCCTATGCATGCTGGCTACGAGGAGGTATTCCCTTCTGAGGATTCTTTCTGGAGGGAAGGCTGTCGGCTCCAAGAGACATTGGAGCTTGACGGTCCTCGAATTCTCCTCAACTATCTCCAAGCCTATGAGCCTTCTCGTAACAGCCTTCAGATGTTCGAGGTCTTCAGACTTGAGGCGATCCCTCGAGCTGACAGTGATGAGGTCGAAGCCTAGCATATACTTGCTTATGATTTCCCTTTCAATCAGAGGTGAGAACTCCAAGGTAGCTGCCTCAAGGTTTTTCTCTATCCTATAGCCAGGGGTGATGTTTAAGCTACCATCGGCTCTCTCTAAAAGCACGAGGGTTGAACCCTTCGTCACATTGTTCCTTAAGATCCAGGGCTTGGGAAGGGATATGAAGAAGGTTCCTGCACTCTCCTGAACCTTCCTAACTTCCAAGGATGACACCTTTAGGGTATAGAGGTATCTTTAAAGGATTTTAAAGATTTTAATGTTCGGAGAAAAAAGAGGGGATCCAAGGGATCCAAGAGAAGGGAAGGGAAGAATAGGAGGCAGTAGCCCTTTTAGGCTAATGCTCCAGAAAGATAGGGTTAGACCAGGCGCCTCTTCCTCTTTCATCTCCGCATTCGATGCGCGTGTACTTTTTCCGATCCCTTGATCCTGTATTCTGCCTCTGTCCTCCGTTAAGCTTCCTTCAAATCCTGTAAACCTCTCCTGTTTACCTCAGCCCCTCGGCTTCGGGCGTAGTCGATGAGAGCTTGCGGTCTTTCTCCATCGATAGAGAAGTGGTCTGGGATCCAAGGATCAGGAAGTGAAAGGCTGTGCCAAGATCAGACCGGCCTATGGCTATCTCTTCATCAGGGGGATAAGAAAGAAGGAGGTCTTGATTTAACTTTGAATTCCCTTCCTTCGTCAGCTTCCCATGATCCATGATGGACAAAAAGTCGTATCCACTCCTTTGATAGAGATAAGATAAACGATCTGCTTAGGTGAAAGGATGCCATCAGATTCGTTCGTGTGGGTATGGAGGCCCCCTTAAACCATCGGCCTTCTACCTCGAAGGGGTTGTGAAAGATAGCCTCCATGCTTTCATCATGCTCGGAGGAGGCCCTTTCTTCGCCTCGCCTTCGAAACTCGCTAAAGGCTTTTCATCTAAAGCCTAGGATGCTTGTTAGGATCTTATTTTCGTTCATATTCCCCCAAAGCTAAAGGCTCTATGAACCTATTCTATCCTATCCTATCCTATTCCATACTACTGGATTATGACCTTCTTCCCAGAGGCAGCAGACTGGAGGATGGCTTCGCAGATAACATCTACCTTCCAGCCATCCTCAAAGGTGGCTGCGTAGGGAGCCACGGGTTTATCGTTAACAACGCAGTCGAGGAAGTGATGGAGTTCATTGATAAATGTATGCTCCCAGCCTATGATATGTCCATGGGGCCAATATATATTGTCTATGAGGGGATGAAAGCTTTCCGTAACGAGGATTTCATGCCATCCCATGATTTGCTTAACAGGCTCGTCGTTTCGGTAAAATCGGAGTTCATTCAGGCGTTCAAGGTTGAACTCTATGGAACCCTTCTCCCCGTTGATCTCGAAGTTGTTGTAGTTCTTCCTACCGCCTGCAAACCTTGTCGCTTCTAGAGTTCCTATGGCTCCGTTGGTGAATTCTACTGTAGCCTCAAAGGCATCTTCGACTGTTACGGCACCCTTTCTGGACGGATCCTCAGGTAGCGGTCTCTCCTTAATGAAGGTCGTCGTTACACCCTGAACTGCCTTGACATCGCCTACAAGGAACCTAGCCAGGTCGATGATGTGGGATCCTAGGTCCCCAAGGGGGCCGGAGCCTGCGACATCTTTCCTCAGACGCCAGACGAGGGGGAAGGATGGGTCCATAATCCATTCCTGAAGATAGCGAGCCCTGAAGTGGTATATGCGCCCAAGGAAGCCCTCCTCGATGAGCCTCTTCGCCAAACGAATGGCCGGGACAAAACGGTAATTGTAGGCGCACATATGCTTAACGCCAGCCCTCCTTACGGCTTCGAGCATGCGCCTAGACTCTTGGGCTGTTGGAGCTAGGGGCTTTTCGCTGATGACATGCTTTCCCGCTTCGGCCGCTTCTATGCAGGGCTCGGCATGAACATTATTGGGCGCCGCATTGTCGAATATCTGAATCCTTTCATCTTTCAGCATCGCCCTCCAGTCCGTATAGTAACCCTCGTACCCGAAACGCCTCGCCGCCTCTATCAAGGCTTCCTTTGTACGACCACATATGGCGATTAGCCTCGGGATTGCTGGGGGAGGCCAGTAGAAAATTTGTATGTCGCGCCAAGCATGGCTGTGGGCTTTACCCATGAAAGCGTAGCCGATTGCGTGCCCCATCATGAAGGGAGCTGTACGCCGACTCCCACTTCTGGGATCTTCTCCACAGCCCTTTTGACTTCCCCCATGGTTACGAAGCCAACCCTTTCCTCACCCATAGGGTTCCACCCATTTTCTAAATCGGGGAACTGGGATTTAATACATTTCCTTTTAAGGACCTTTTGAGCAAACCTGTACATAGGACTCTTCCAGAGGCAAGGCTCTTCGATAGATTTAAGTAATTTCTAAGGAAAGAAAATTCGGAGGAATCACCATGAAAATCGGACTTTTCACAGTTCTCTACAACGATCAGCCCCTCGATCAGGTTTTAGACAACCTCTCGAAGCTAGGCTACCAGGCTGTGGAGATAGCTACTTGGAAGGGGAGCAACCACATAGACCTAGATACCATCCTTAAGGGTGGAGCCTCAGCCTATAGAAGGAATATCGAAGGAAAAGGGTTCATCATCTCCTCTTTAAGCACGCATTTGGATGGACAGCTCATCCTCGGTCCCTTAGACGAAAGTACGGATGATTGGTTCAAGGGATCTCCTCAAGAGAAGGTTAGGTACGGGATCGAAAGGGTTAAGAAGGCCATAGAAGCGGCAGCAGCCTTAGACGTACCTGTGATCAACTCCTTCACCGGTTGCCCCAACTGGGGTAAATGGTACATCTTTCCCCCGGCAAATGAGAGGATCTGGGAGGGTTACTGGAGCCTCTATAAGGAGCGGTGGCTTCCAATCCTCGACTATGCTAAGGATCACGATGTAAAAATTGCCTTTGAAACCCATCCTCAAGAAATGAATTACAACCTCGAAACGGCCAAGCGTCTCCTTGAAGTAAGTGAAAACCATCCATCAGTAGGCTTCAACTATGATCCTAGTCACTTCCTTTGGCAACAAATGGATCCGACAGCCTTCATCTATGAGCTTGGTAAGCGCATATTCCATATGCATGCAAAGGATGTGGAATGCCTGCCATACTCGGCTTCTAGGACGGGAGTCCTCGTTACAGGATCTTGGAACCGGGGAGCAAGGGCCGTAAGATTCCGTACAGTCGGCTGGGGCCAGGTTCCTTGGAAGTCCGTAATAACAGCCCTCCTAGAAGTCGGCTACAACTATGTGGCATCAGTAGAGCATGAGGACCCGACGATGAGCAGGGCCTCCGGTGTAGCCCAAGCTATACAGTTCCTGAAGCCCCTTCTTCAAGTGGAACCCCCAGAGGTTAAGCCCTGGTGGTAGGAAGCGATTCCTCGGCTTTTCCCTTCCTTTTTTTCTTTTCTTTCCTTTTTCCTTTTCTTCCCTTTACCTTCCCTTTTTTTCCTTCTGTACGCCCCTTTTCTTTAGATTAAAAACCATGGAATCTTCCATATTCAGCCTAAGCCGTTCCCATAATCCTTCCCTTCTCCCTATCCCAATCTAGGACCATATCCTTTACTAAGGTTAGCGTCGTTTCGGTTATATGCTCGGGAAGGCCTGGAGTTTTCGGCTTTGAAAGGAGGGATAGGGAGTAGTAATCGGTTTGGGGCTTCTTTCTGGCTATGATCTCGTTAACCGTTGAATATTGGTTTCGGCCTTCGATGATGATATAATTAAAGAGGAATCGCTTAACCCTTGTCCCATCAGCCAAGACCTGCTCATCCAAAGAGAACTCCTCCACCCTATCGTAGAGTCCTGTCATAAGCTCCCTGAGCCTGTCCGTTAAGTAGGAGGAGAAGAAGGGTTCCTCCCTTTCATGGATCCTTACAGGCAAACCGAATTCTCGGCCCAAGTAGACCTTGAAGATCTCCTTTTCCCTCTTGAGGCGTTCCTCTTGGCTGATTTTTATCTTCCTCTTCATCGACGGTGTGGCTAGCATGGCAGCCTTTAGGGCAGGACGTATGGCGGATATTACGGCTACAAGAAGGGCTATAGCAATGGAAACGACTCCCCAGTACCACTCCAGCTTCTCCCTCACTCCTATCTGACTCTCAGGCGAGAGGAAGGACATGAGACGGTACATACCCAAACCGAGGAAGTAGCCCAGTCCGCCGCCAACAAGGCCCATGACTATGGATTCTGCCAAGAAGACGGTCGCTATATGGCCTGGGTTCAGTCCAACCATGGATAGGATGGAGACCTCCTTAGCCCTTTCGTGGAGAAGGTTCATCATAACAAGGCTTACGTTGAGCACGACGAGGACGAAGGGAATAAGAAACTGCTCCAAGCCCTCTACCCTAAAGACCGATCCTATGTAGTACTTTGTCGCTAAACCATTTCGAAAAACCCAGGCCGTATAGCCTTTATGAACCATGGCCTGGGCGAACTCCGTCAATGAATCTTCGGATTCGGAGGATGGAGATAGCTTTACAAAGATTCTTGAGATTCCTATTCCGGATTTTTCTTCCGGATATAGCGCTAGGGCTGCTTTCGGCGATAAGACCAAGGTTTCCGTTTCGTTTGTTTTCACCATCTCTGAACCTTTGAGTTTCGATGGCAGAAGGCTCTGCCCATCAATATCGAGGCTTCCGAAGAAGGAATCGTCCAGATAAGCCCTTAAGGTAAAGTTTTTGACGAGGGTCATGTCCGACCTATAGACCTCTACGACATCTCCTATTCGAATCCCCAAGGCATCTGCCAGCTTCTTACTCATGACGATGCCTTCCTCATCGTTGTCCCTAAGCTCTCCTCCCACGAGAAACTGGCCAACCCTTGTTAGCTCCTCCTCAAGACTGGGAGCTATTCCCAAAACTCCGTAGATAGGTGAAGGCTGTGCCTTGCTCTTCGATGCCTTCACGAAAAGCACGGGCTCTGGTGATGGTATATTCTCAACCTTGGCTATCATGGAAAGGGCTCCATAATCCAAGAGGGAGGCATTTTCCAAGGAATTGAACAATTGGGAACGGAGATGGGGACGGGTCTCGTTACTAGGAATTTTCATAATGAGAACTCCGGAGGCAGATGTATTGACGGGTTTTGGCGCCTCCTTGACAAGACCGTAGATCCAAGATAGGGAGGTTAGGGCTGTAAAGCCCGTTATCAGGATCATGATGGCAATGATGGCAAGGGAGCTCCTTAGCTTTCGGCGCTTGACATTTCTTTTCCCTATGGAGAAAATCGTTGAAAGGACACTCGTAAGGGGAGCCCTTCCCTCTACGATGGGTTCCCTGTAAAACCTAGGAAATAGGAAGAAGGCTAGGAGGCATAAAACGATGGCTAGAATAGCGATGCTTAGGAAGAAGATTCCGCCCTTTATGGATACGGTCCATAGTCCCTTGATGCCTAGAACGACTTCCGTGTTGAATATGACCTTAACCCCCGGATATACGAAGTAAAGTCCCAAGATCATGAGAGGATAGATTATCAGGGATGTTGCTATCTTCCTCCGATTGTTCTCAAAGAGGAATGAAGCCAGGATGATCGAAAAGACGGCGAAGAAGGGTGGGAAGAAGACAGAATGGGATTGGGAAATGACGTACATATCCCCTGTATTTGGATCTACTCGCCTTTCCAGAAGCTTCAGATCATTATAGGACTTCTCAAGGAGTAGAAAGCGGGTTTGCCTTAGGGTATCCTCGTCAGGTTTTGGGTTAATAGGCGGAAGATTCGCTTGGGCTCTGGCGAGGGTCATTCCTATCTTACGCAGGTCCTCCCTCTCTCCTCCTACGAAGAAGCCTACTCGCTCTGCCTCTGCAATCTTTCCCTCAACTTCCTTCACTAAACCCAGAAGAACCTCTAGGTTGAATGTAGCTGAGTAAACGCTGATGTCGATGGTGGCATATTCGCCCTTTCCAAGGTTGAAGGGTCCTTTATCGGATCCTATAAGGAAGGAAATCGTTTGGAACCGATTTGTTCTGTCGTTGAAGAACTCTGCCTTCACAAGAAGATATGTTGGCCTATCTGCCGGTATCACAACCGTTTGCTTATTGATGAAGGATTGGGGAAGAAAACGAACATCGCATCCCTCCCCATACCGATATGGGGGATTTCCAAATATGGCAATGGAGTTTTCGAGATCATACAATTTTCCTGTAGTGGCATCTACGACCTCTAGGGTATACCATCTTGGCACTTGGGAGCTTAGGACATACCAAAGGCTGCCCTTTACAGTAAGGGTGGCTCCGGGAAATAGATGAAAAGAAACCTCCCTGGAGCTTGTTATCCTTGAATTTGGATCGTAGAGGTTAGGAGGATAGACGGCTGGTATATAATCGATGGTTCCAGCATCGTTGAAATGCAAAGCATATACGATATACTGATGGGTGCCGTAGTAATCGATTTGAGGGAGTTGAAGGGAGTAGTATCCGGAAGCATCGGTCGAGGAAATCTGGTATTGCAGCGTTGTCCAATCAAGTATTATGATTTTTGAATTCGGGAGGGGGATTCCATTAATGTCCTTTACAAATCCATAGATTGTTAGGGTTGCTCCTTGAAAGGCTTGTATAGGAAGGGTAAAAATTGAAAGCATGAAGGTCAATAGCATTAGGACGTGTGGTAGGAACCTAAACTTCCCTTTAGACACTGGGATACCTTCCTCAGAGAGATGCGTTAAGAAAAAAAGACTCGATAGGATATAAAAATTTATTTTGCAGAGTGGAGCCTGGAGGTCCCAGCCAATCTGTGACATGTGATATCACAGATTGATTTTATGGACCAGCCTTAAGGGAAACTGGCTTAATCAGGTATTTTACTCGATCGAGGAGTTCCCTGTAGACAAGTTGAAGCCTTTTGGCTTCATCCCCAGAAAAGCCTCGGGACATGGATTCCCTGTAAGTTTCAAGATATTCCTTTATCTTCCTTCCTAGGGTTATGTGACCTTCGATTTCTTCCATGTCTATGATTTCAAGATAACCAAGCAGATACAGCGTGAAGAAAGCTTTTATAATGTTCCTCCTTCCCTGGGACAATATCCTATTGTAGGCACCCCTTTTCAAACTTTTAGGCATAATTCGGGCTTTTTCTTCGAAAGTAAGTCTTTTTTGAGGATTTTTTGTGAAAAAAAGGTCTATAATTAGGGCTTGTAATTGTTTTTCGGTGAGGTGGCTCTCAGAAAGAAGAAGCTTCACAAAGGGGTCTGATGTGAGATTTTTTAATTTCTCATGGAACTCCTTTGAAAGCGATTCCATGGATATCTGTGAATACTAAATTGTATCCGAATATTTAGATCTTTACTTTTTGGTACAATCAAGAAAGGGTATAGCCTTCAATCCATAGGAAGCCATATTTCAGACTCAAGCTTTTTGCCATTATTCATCGAGGAAGAGAGGGCTCCCTAAGGGTTAAGGTTACAGATCTAGGGTTGCAAGGAAAAACGGCAAAAGTATGTAATCTTTGTTTTTTATAAACGAAGTGTCATTTTGAATGTAATTACCAATATATTGCCTTTTTAATATCCCTTCTTCGAATCTACCTTCCTTCATTTTTAGGATTTCTTTTTACTTCTTCTATAGTACCCATAGTCCTCTTAAGCCATGGCTGGGCTATGGAGTAAGGCTTATCTACATCTCACATGTAGCATTTCATGAACTTTGAAAATGTCACATGTGATACCTTCAGGTCACACTATAAGAGAGATGAGAGCTGCCGCCGGCCTCACCCAAAAGGCGCTAGCAGAAAGAACGGGATTAAGTCAATCCCTCATATCAAGGATAGAAAGGGGAACCGTAGACCCACGCACTTCAACCCTAAGGAAAATTCTAGAAGCTCTCTCTTCTTTAGTTGTCCATGCAACCTTCGCCCGTGATATCATGAGAAGTCCTGTGATCTCTGTAACTGAATCACAACCATTGAGGGTTGTTGTGGAGCTGATGAAGAAGTATGATATCTCCCAATTACCTGTGATGAGGGGGGGAACTGTTGTCGGAAGTATTCAGGAATCGACAATAATACAGAAAGTAGCCCAAGTAAGAGATGTATCCACCTTTTTTAAGGAGCCTGTCTATAGATTCATGGAGGAGCCCTTCCCTTCCATAAGCCCGGAAACACCAATAGAAGAGCTCATAGTACTTCTTTCGAAGGGTTATCCAGCCCTGTTGGTTATGGAGGGAAAAAGGCTTCTAGGAATCATAACGAAGATTGATTTGATCCTTGCCCTCCTGAAGAGGGAAGAGGATTTTCATCCCATCAAGGGAGGTGATTTTCCATAGATATACTATCATTTTCTTTGATAATCCTAGGAGCCCTAGGCGTTTCGATCTTGTACGGGATCCTATGGGTAAGGGGAAAGGGAACAAGGGAACTCTCAAAACATTTTGTGAAGGCCTTCAATGAACGCCTAACCAGAAATGAGAGCCAAATAGAAGTCCTTAGACAGGATACTTCTGAGAACACGATGGCGATAAACAAATTAATCCGCAGGGAGGAAGTGAGGGGAGCCAGGATTGATGACTTGGAAAAAAGCCTGATTCTTTCTTTAGAAGCGATAAGGAAGGTGTTGCATCACACGATAGCATATGAGGAGAAGCTACGAAGTCTAGAGGTTAGGCTTAAACAAATCGAGGCGGAAGGATTGAAGGACCAGGTTCAAGAAATTATGAAGGAGCTAAAAGATTTAGCAAGCAAATTTGAAAATCTTCAAGCCCTTCTCCCAGAGGAGTTATCGAAGGAAGCAAAAGAGAAAGTAATTTTGGAGGAGGGAGGGGTTCTTTCGAAACTGACGCCTACGGAAATGAAGGTTTTGAAGATGTTAGCATCCGAGGGAGCCAAGACGAGCAGACAAATTGAACAGGTTCTTGGAAAAACGAGGGAGCACACGGCCCGGCTGATGAAGAAGCTATACGTGGAAGGTTATGTGGAAAGGAATTCTGAGAGGCTTCCCTACGTCTATAGGATAAATGAAAGGATCCGAAAAGCTATCGAAAGCCTGGAGTCCCCTCAGGATCTTTAAACTTAAGCCTTCTTCATAACTTGAGGGGGCTTCACCATTTTATATCGCCTTGCTGTCCTGGATCCTGATTTCATTAGGAAGCCCCCTTCAGAAAGCCTTTGAAGATAGGTTGAAACCGTACTGAGGGCAATGGGTTCTTTCCATGCCTCTTCATAAGCCAGCTGGAGATCCTTTGAAGAGAACCATCCTATGGAAAAATGCTCCTTAATCATTCCTTTGATCCTTTCAAGCTTGGTTGTATCCGGCTGCTTATCCCCAAATCCTGAAGAAGGTGGACTGGTCGAGAGCCCTCCCATGATTTCTAAAAGATCAAGGATTTGGAGGACCTTCTCCCTCGATACATTCCCTTCCAAAGAAATCGTTAGTCTATTTCCATCCGAATCGTACAGTTGAAATCTAAGCTTGGAAGGTGCCATACAATTTCTACCCCCTTTTCCTCAAGGTCTAAAGAAGAGAGAATTTGTGAAATTGAAAAGAAAAGAGCCGTAAACTAGGCTTTGATTTGAGAAATAGCCCTTTTTTGCAAGGTTTAATCGATTCACAATTTCACAAAAATTGAAAAGGTAAAAAGGAGCTTTTAGAGTCCTTTTAAGAAATCTCCAGTGGAAATCAAGGGGTTTGGAAGAAGGGCTTAGAGAAGGATAGTGAATCTTAGAAGGGGAGGGAGTTCTTTGTTCAAAGTCTTGAGGAAGGTTTTCTTTTTCACAGGATTCACAATCTAGAGTTTCTAGAATACCCGCCCTGTGCTCTACGAGCCATCCTTCGAAGATCTCCCACCCCATTTTTTCCACTGGAGAGTCATCTCCTTTTTGATTCTTTTTTCTCTTTTTTAGAGAAAAAGAGTTCACTTGTTTTTCCCTAGATTTACTATTAAAAATTACCATCAATTTTAATTGAAAATTTTATTTAAAAAAATTAAACATATTATGAAAGGCTAACCCTTCCTAAATATTTCCAGTTGAAATCATGGCGTAGGCCTCTCGTATGCTGGACGAATATTCCATACCTGTGATTCTAAAGCTTATTGATAAGTTTAGTGGAGAAAGTAGAGTTTACTGTATTGCTATGCTTTTTATTCAATATTCGAAACAATCGAATATGGGGAGCCCTGAGCTTTCCGAGATTTTCAACCATTTCTTAAAGCAATCCATAATCCTAAAGAATCGAGAAGCTCTTCGACCCGATTACGTTCCAGAAAACCTACCACACCGTGATGAGCAGATCAGGAAGCTTGGATGGATTTTGGCTCCAGTACTGAAGGGATCAAGATGCTCGAACATGTTTATCTATGGAAAACCTGGGACCGGGAAGACGGCCGTCACCCGTTTTGTTCTGCAACATTTGTCCGCCAAGAGCTCAGAAATCGATGCTCCCCTAGGTGTTTCATATATCAACTGCCGTGTGGCTGGCAGCGAATACAGGGTTCTTTCTATGCTAAGTCAATCTGTAAAGGTGCCAGTTCCCTTTACAGGAATATCCACTGCCGAAGTCTTCGAGCGTTTTAAACAAGGCCTCAAAGCCATGGGTGGAATCCTCATAACCGTTCTTGATGAGGTTGATATGCTCGTCAAGGCTAGTGGTGACAAGCTTCTTTACGAACTTACTAGGGTCAACGAAACTTCTCCCACAGGAAAAATCGTCCTCATAGGTATTTCGAACGATCTAAACTTCAAGGATCTCTTAGACCCTAGGGTCCTCAGTAGCCTCAGCGAGGAAGAAATCGTCTTTCACCCATATACTGCCGATGATCTATACGACATTCTCCTTGAGAGAGCAAAGATAGCCCTCGTTCCTGATGGTGTAACGGAGGGTGCCTTAAGGCTGTGCGCAGCTTTGGCCGCTGCTGAGCATGGGGACGCGAGGAGGGCCCTCGACCTTCTTAGAGTAGCCGGGGAACTTGCGGAGCGGGAGGGAGGTAAAGCCATAACGGAGGAGTATATTCGAAAGGCTCAATGGAAAATAGAGCATGATAGAGTAACCGAGGTTCTCAGAACCCTCCCCCTCCATCAACGTCTCGTCCTATATAGCGTTTATTATACTCAACAATCGAATCCTAAACAAAGTCTTACAGGCGACATATACGAGACCTATGAGAGGATTTGCAAGAAGGCTGGATTAGAGCCCCTTACCCAGAGGAGGGTAAGCGGTCTCCTCAACGAGCTTGATGCTATGGGTATAGTCCACTCAAAACTCGTGAACCTTGGAAGGCATGGCCGCTCGAAAAGGGTTCGTTTAAGCATACCCACTGAGCAGGTTCAGAACCTTTTAAAGGAAGAAGTCAGGTTATCAGGGCTATAAGGTATTTTTCTATTAATCATTTCTCTTATGTGGTTAGTCTTGCCCCCCTCGCCTTACACATGGGTATGCGGGAAATTCCATAAGAAAAAAACTATAGAAGAAACTAGGGCTCTAGCCTTTGAAGACGGTCCCTTCACGAGTAAGGAGGGGACCAAGAAGAGAAGGGCGCCTCTTATAGCCCTTCTTACGGAAGGCTTTAGGATTAGCAAGATAGCCTTAGCATATCTGAAAGTCGATGGCCTCGAAGCAACGGATGTTATGATAGACCTAGCAAATTCCCTTCCCGGCGAGGAGGATGTTATCTTCCTCCATGGAGCAGCCTATGCAGGGTTTAACGTCGTCGACGTGCAGCAGCTCTTGGAAACCATAAAAAGCCCGATAATCCTTGTCCTAAGATCGAAACCTAATCCTGAAGCCGTCAGGCAGGCTTTGATGAAGCATTTCATAGATTGGGAAAAGCGCCTTCAGATCCTAAGAAGGGCTGGGGAAATTCGATCCTTCGAGCCCTATCCTAACATGCCCCTTTTTTACGAAGCCGTAGGAATAGAAGCCTCCGAGGCTGAAGCCCTCATCAGGGGCTTTACGATTATGGGAAAGATCCCAGAGCCCTTGAGGATTGCCAGGATCATGGCTCAGGCCTTATGTTGCTTCTGAAGTTTTAATACTGAAACCTGAAAGCCTCTCCATGGCCACTATGGCGGCTGAAGTTCCCCTATCTCCCATCCCTAAGGCATCAAGGATTCTGAACAATTGGCAAACTAAGGCAGTTCCAGGAAGCGGTAGCTTCAACTCTTCAGCTAAGGAAAGGGCATGGCGAAGATCCTTCAGCTGATGGCTCATCTTAAAGCCTGGCTCAAAATCTCTCTTGATCATTTTTGGGGCCAAATTCGAAAGCATCCAAGATGAGGCAGCCCCTCCCGTCACGACGTTCAGCATCTTTTCTAGATCTAGCCCAGCCTTGGCCGCTAGCATAAGCCCCTCGCAAACTGCCTGGATATTGAGGGCGCATATGACTTGGTTGCATAGCTTTGTTATCTGTCCAGAACCGCTTGGCCCCATATATGTAATCCTTTTTCCAAGGACTTCAAAAATAGGAAGGCATTCTTTGAAGGCATCCTCTGAACCTCCAACCATGATAGAAAGGGTTCCTTGCTTAGCCCCCACATCCCCACCGCTGACGGGAGCGTCTAGCATCCTTACCCCCTTCTTCTCAAGCTCCTTGGCTATTCTTCTTGTTACGCTCGGGGATATGGTGCTCATATCGACAACGATGAGTCCTGGATGGGCTCCTTCTATCACTCCGTTGGGTCCTAGGATTACCTGCTCCACATCCGGGGAGTCTGCCACCATGGTTATCACAACATCGGATTTTTCGGCCACATCCTTTGGGGATTCCCCGGCCTTTGCTCCCTTTTCAACGAGGCTACGCATCTTCTCCCTAGTCCTATTCCACACGGTTAGGGGATAGCCAGCCTTCAATATATTATTAGCCATAGGAGTTCCCATAACCCCCAAGCCTATGAAACCAACCCTCTTCATTCAAGTCCCTCCGCATAAGACAACTAGAGTTTCGCATCCTTTGATTAAAAGGATATTAATATAAATCAGAGCTTCAAGGATGTCCGAAGTCTAAGGATAAGACCTCCATGGTTGATAGGTTTAGGATTGGGACCTGGGCCGGGGTAGGGTCGATCCCATTTTTCTTAAGGTACTCCGTCTGCCCTTGCCAAGTACCCGAGTTCACGATCAGGGTCCCTCTATAGGTCTTATACTTGTAAACATGAACATGTCCCGCTTGGAAGACATCGGGAGGCTCTTCTATGACCAAGTAATCCCTTTCTTGGGGGGTTATCGGCGTTCGATCCCCATAAATCGGGGATAGGTGCCTAGCCCTCAGGAGGAGTTCCATGGCTTCATGGGGTTCGCTAAAGGACATGTTCGGGGCCGAAGCCACAACATCCGGAAGACTGTTCCCATGATAGAGGAGGAACTCAAGGCCATGAAGCCTCACACGGGCCGGATTTCCAAGAAGGTGAATATTCTTTATGGCAAGAAGGGGTTCGGCATACTTCTTCAAGATCGAGGGCTGGGGGAGGGATCGTCTAGAGGCATCATGGTTTCCTGGTATGACGATGATCTCTACATGATCGGGGATCTCCTGAAAGTATGAAGCCACAACTCTATATTGCTCGTAGACATCCGGAATGCTGAGCTCCTTCTCTTGCTCAGGATATATGCCAACACCATCAACAAGATCCCCCCCTATGATTAGGTACTTTACGGTTCTAGCCAGATCCCTTTCCCATGGTGTTCCAAGCTCCCCCCTCATCCATCTGATGAAGCGATTTAGGCTCCTTCCAAAGAATTTCGTGCTTCCCACATGGAGATCTGATGTCATGACTACTGAAACTTCAGCATCAGCCTTACGCTGGGGACGATCCGGGACTTCTGGCCAAAGGATTTCCGATGCTACCATTCTTCCATTACCTATCATGGAACCCACTACGCATATGACTTGATCAAGGAAGACCCTCTGAGCCACCTCGACCAAGGAGTGCTCCGCCGTATGGGGTACAATGACCGTAAGGCTTGCTTCTAGATCCTCGATCTCTAGCCGTGTAATCCCGCTTCGGGTTCTCTTATCCGTGACTAGGCCTATCACCTTCACACCCTTAGCCGCAGTCATCTTGAGGGCTTGTTGTATGGATACTGCATCCTTCGCATCCATTCTCTGTCTCAGAATCCTCTCAAGACGCCTGAATCGATCCCTGAAGTATTTGATGAAATCATCGAAGGATGCCCTAGCCTTCATGAATTCCGTAGGGTCGAAGAGAACCTCAAGCTTCGTCTCAACCTCTGCGGCCGGAACCCTTGGAGCCTTAGCAACCCCTTCCACAGTCGCTGGGGCGGCCTGTTGCTTTGGGCATAAAATGTTCAGGGCTTCTTCCAGAAGGTCTTTTGAAAGCCAAAGGGAGCGCTCCTCCTGCAAGGCCGCTATCTTGGTGGCTTCCCTAACAACCTCCTCCAAGTCTATATCTTTTGGAAGTCCGGATAGGAACTCAAAACCCCCTTGGTCAACCTGGTAGCCAAGCTTAAGGGCAAACAAGACGGCGCTCCTTAGCCTTTCCAGATGGGACTCGGCCGCGGTATTTGTGGGCAAGGGTGGCACCACGATTTCTTTTCCTTCTTTTCCTTTTTCCCTTTCTTTTTTCTTATCTTATCTTATCTTATCTTGCCCTATGGCTTAAGGCATAATGTAATAAACCAAACCTTTACCTTTACTGCCTTTGAGGTTTAAAAGGAGCCAAATCATGAAAATTGTTGGATCCTTGATTTCCCTTTTTCCCAATCGTCGGAAGCCCTTAGCTTGTCTCCTATGTGGGAAGGCTAAGCCTAAGGCGATTTCCTCAGCCTTGGGCATCTGCGTAGATTGTATCAGAAACAATCCTAAGGAGGCCCTTCCTATAGTCCTCAGAGCCCATGAGAAGGTCCGTCTTCCATGGGGACTTCCTCCGAAGCCTCCAAAGGATCCTGGAGGCATTCCATGCAACCTCTGTTCCAACGAATGCCTTATTGGGGCTGGCGAAGTAGGCTACTGCGGGCTTAGGCAAAACATCGGAGGACGCCTTTTATCCAAGACAGCCACAGCCGCAGCCCTTCTCCACTATTACTTGGACCCCCAGGTCACTAACTGCTGTAGTGCCTATTTCTGTCCCGCAGGAACAGGGGCTGGCTTTCCAAAATTCGCATACAAGCCAGGCCCTGAGATCGGCTACTACAACCTGGCAATCTTCTTCTACGCTTGCAACTTCGATTGTCTCTTCTGCCAGAATGCCTCCCACAAGGCTTTGGAGCAGGCTTCTTTGGTATCGGCCGATGAGCTTGTGAGGGCGACAGTCTTAAACGAAAGGATTTCTTGCTGGTGCTTCTTCGGAGGATCCCCTGAGCCCCAACTACCCTTTGCCATTAAGGCTTCTGAAAAGGTCTTAGAAACCCTGAAAGGTCGAAGGATCCTACGCATATGTTTTGAGTGGAATGGTTGTGGCAATCCCCGCCTCGTCGAGCGAGCGGCGGAGATAGCCCTTGAAACCGGTGGAAACCTAAAGTTTGATCTAAAGGCCTTCACTCCAAGCCTAAGCATTGCCCTGAGCGGAGTCGACAATTCCAGGGCCTACGAAAACTTCAGGATGGTTTACGAAAAATTCTACAATAAGCGTCCGGACCTTCCAGTTTTAACGGCCACAACGCTCCTCGTCCCGGGGTATGTGGATGCCGTAGAGGTCGATGGAATAGCCAGGTTTATTGCTTCATTAGATCGAAGGATCCCATACAGCCTCCTAGTCTTCCATCCGGACTTTGCCATGCGGGACCTTCCTATCACCCCCATAGAACAGGTGAAGGAATGCCTTCGGGCGGCTGAGAGGCATCTGGATCGGGTCCATGTTGGGAACATCCAACTTCTAGGCTTAAGTTCCTTGGGAAGGATCAAATCCATCTGATGATAAGGCAGGGACAGGCTCTGGATGAAGGCAAGGGCTAGAAGGATACCAAAGTTCCCTCTAAGGAACCTCTAGAATCCATAGCTAACTTTCATGAAATGGGAAGCCTAGGTCTAAGGGACTGTATAGACTTTCTAGAATCCATTGACGGTCAGCTCTTTAGATACGCCTTCACGCTTTTAGCCATACAGTTTTTAAAAATCGTTCTTGGAATACAGGAACAAGGGATCGTTGGACTGTTAATTCTTCTTGACTCGTCGATAATAAGTGACGTATTCTGAGATAAAGAGTAGGCAACCGATGGCTAGGGCGGCTAGAGTTGCTGACATTAAGGTGATTTGATTGATTGAGAGAATTTTTCCAACGTATACAAGAGAAAGGCATCGAATAATGGAGCCTACAATTGTTAACATAACATAATAGAGGAAATTTATCTTCAGAATACCTGCAGCTACATTAAATGTTTTGTACGGCAGATATTGAACAGATCTACAAACGATCGTGGCTAGAGAACCCCATTTTGTTATCCATCGCTCCGCCTTTTCAAGATCAGGCCTGTCAATGGAAAGGTATCTTCCATACTTAAGAATCAACGGTCTCCCCAGCCTCTTTCCAAACCAGTAACCTAAAACAGCGCCAGAGGAAGAACCCAGCCCACTCACAAATGAAATGGCTATTGGATCTAGGTTGGATGCCGCAATCGGTATTAGCACGAGTTCCCATGGTATTGGGGCACAGAATCCTGCCAAAAGCATGACTATGAACACTCCCCCATATCCCAGGCTCCATATCAGATTTAGGAGAATATGGGTTAAGTCTTCGAACAAGGGTAATTCCCCAATTTTTCCAGTCGATATCAATCCTATGGAGGTTCAATTACTATTTTAAGTTGAATTCGCTTGATTTAATCGAATTGCTTAGGATTCATTAAAACCTATTCTCTATACACTAAGATGAATACATTTACTTTTGGATCCACATTACAGCACCTCTTTATAGACGCTCTCTATCTCTTCCGTGACTATAGACCAGCTGTACCTCTCCTCGACCAACTTGCGTGCGTTGCTGGCCAAAGTCTCGGCAAGGCTATGATCGGTTAAAATTTTTATTATCGCATCTGCGAGATCCTTCTCGTTGCCCCTTCTAACAAGGATTCCCGTCCAGCCGTTTTCAACGACCTCAGGTATCCCTCCAACCTTCGACGCAACAATAGGTTTGCCAGATGCCATAGCCTCCAATAGAGTTATTCCAAAGGATTCAGAATAGAGGGAGGGAAGGACAAAGACATCGCTCAAGTTGTACAGCTCTGGGAGCTCTTTATCAGGAACAAAACCCAACAGCTTAACGTTATCTTCTATATTGAGTCTTTTAATAAGCAACTTAATGAAGCCATACATGTAACCATTGCCAGCAATGAGAAGTTGGGCTCTTGGGAAAGCTTCCAACACATAGGGCATAGCCCTAAGAAGGATGTGTACGCCCTTTCGATGCACGAGGCGCCCAACATACAGAATAGTGGGTTCCTTTTCTGTAACGAAAAATGCAGAATTATTTGCGGCATCAGAATCGATTGGTCTAAAACGGTCAATGTCTACACCGTTGGGAATTACAATGATTCTCTCTTGCGTAGTAAAGTGACCGATAAACTCTGCGGCTGTCTTGCTGACGGCTATAACCCTGTCGGCCTTGCTGATGTATCTTCTAAAAGGGAAGAGAATATAACTCGTCGGAACCCAAAGATAACCTGCATCGCTGATCAAGAATATCGTATGATTGGTTAGTATGGCTGGTATGCCTAGTTTTTTCGCAGCGGCAATCGACAACAGGGATGTGGGAGTGAATGCATGATGCGCATGGACGATATCGAAACCTCCTTTCCTTAGAACTTCCCGAATTTCATTTAGATTCGGAGGAACTAAGACCATGGAGATATGGGCCAGCGGCTTCACATATCTCAACTGCACGGACTTTGCGCTCTGGAAACATTTAGAACCGTTTATGTTATTCGTTTGTTTGGTTATAATAGCAACTTCATGGCCACGTTTCTCAAGCTCTAAGGCAAGTCCAGCAACATGGGATGAGACGCCCCCTATTCTGGGAAAAAACCAGTCAGTACAGAGGGCAATCTTCAATACTTCTCACCTTTAAACAGTGAGCAAATGTATTAAATGCGATGTGGCGGAAGAGGCGTAGACCATACAGGAGAAAACATCTGCCATTCTCACGTAATCATTAAACCTCGGCCGTAATAAAATAAAAAGAGCAATAATGATTCCAGATGCGACTAAGGCAAATTGAAAACCTACACTCCACAAAACTATAATTAATAATAACCAGTGAACTACGAGTAGAAATTTCAAGAGTTTCCTTGCTTTATTAGGGCCGAGCCAATAAACCGTGTTTTTTGTGCCAGAAATAGCATCGGCTTCCAAATCCTGAAGGTGGTTCCGAAGTTCAAATATGACAGAGCATAAAAAGATAGAAACACCCAAAATAATGGCCTGGGGGCTCGGGCTTCCTGCAACTAAGATGCCATAAAGAAATAGAAATAACCCAAAACCGAAACCATGAGAAACTAGGTCAATTATAGCAATGGACTTAAACCTCAATGGAGGAATAGAATACGCTGCGGATAGGAAAACTAACACGGTATACAGAAGAAATGGGATATCTTCAAACCATAGACGTGCCAACACTAACCCGATTGAGGCTATGCACAAAGAAACAATAATTCCCTCTTTAAGACTGATTAAGCCTACAGCGATGGGGTTTTTCCTCAGTTTTTCCTTCTGTTGCATGTCAGATTTTATATCAAAACAATTATTGATGGAGAATGTAAAGGCGAGATATAGCACGTTGCTAACGATGAATTTTACTAGGATGTTGTAAATGGCATATAGGAGAATTGATCGATTTAGGCCATGAGTGAAACCTAACATCGCCATCCCTAGGTAGGCCCGCCAGTCGGGAACTCTGACATTGATGCAGTAACCAATGGCGCGTTGAATCACAAAGCGTATCATTGACATTAGTTATTCCCCCTCAGCCTGCGCATTCCCCCTCTTTTTCCCTATCTATCGCTTCAAGTGCGCCCAGCATTCTCCTTGTTCCTATTCAGGTTAATATGAAGGATGTAATCACCCTCATTATGGGGTTCCAGCCCCCTAGTTGCCCCACACCATTTCTCAAATCGGCGACGGTTGTGTTTCCAGCCAACGGAGGGGCAGAAAAGGGAAAGTAGAGCCAATCGAGCATCGACCCCCTAAGGCATGATGGCACTGAAGCCGAGAAGATGCCGCAGCATTCATTCATGAGGGCTTGGTCGGCGTTGAGGACAATTCTGTAACCTCCTGTATTTGTCTTCATCTCCCTTTTCCCCTCACGGCATCCTCAGCCCTTTGGAAAGGTTGGTGCATTCTGCACTATCCTATCCATTTTCGCCGCAGGGTACTTCCCTTTCAATAGGGCTTCCCACCTTAATAAGTAATTTTCCAAAACATTTAAATTTTGATATATTTTACTTTATTATATAACCTTTATGGTGGTGATTGTGATGGCTCAGAGAACCTTAGTAGATTTGGTGGAAATCATTTTGGCGAAAAGGAGGACTTGGAACATCGACACAACTTTAAAACTCATAATTGGTGGCACTGAAATAGGTGCCATAGCGGTTACAGGGAAGATAGAGTATGTCCCTTCAGAGGGTAGGGAAAAGCAGTGAAATAGTCTCAAGGCTTTTCCGGGACCAAATCTTTAGAGCAAGTAGAGAGGCTTCCGGTTTAGGGCTTTATAATAACTTTCACGGAGCTTTCGGCCTTGGAAGCCGTTTCAAAGGCTTCCTTTGCCCTTTCTAAGGGAAACTCATGGGATATCAAAGGCTTGAGTTTAATCTTTCCATCAAGGACTAGGCTCACAGCCTCATCGAAAAGGGCATCCCCACCCCCTATACCATGAACAGTCAGGGTTTTGCCTATAATCGCCTCTGGATCAATCTCTGTTTTATGGGCGTAGTGAGCTATAAGGCACAACCTACCACCAGGCTTTGTGAGGGAAAGGGCTTGATGGATCGTGGCTGGGGTACCGGCGCATTCGAAGGTCACATCAACCCCTCCCATCCCTGTCATGGCTAAGACGCGCTTCTCCAGGCTTTCCATCCTAGCATCAAAGGCAATGGCTCCAAACTGTCCAGCCAAATCCAGTCGCCTAGGGGAGACTTCGCTTACAATGACTTTACTAATCCCCTCGCAAAGGCATCGTTGAAGAAGGCAAAGGCCTATCGGTCCTGCCCCGAGAATGAGGATCCATTCATCCCTTTGGGGCTTCGCCCTAGAAAAACCATTGAGGGCTACCAATAGGGGTTCTAGGAGGGCGGCCTCCTCGTAGCCCATACCCTCAGGAACCCTATGAAGCCTTCTATCGGCCATGGGGATTCGGATGTATTCGGAAAAGGCTCCCAAGCCTCCACTTCCGAACCAATCGACTCCCAGGGTGACCCTATCGCCAACCTTGAACTTTCTTACGTTCCCTCCAACTTCGATTACATCCCCACAATATTCATGCCCAGAATTCAGTGGATAGCTGAAGCGCTGTCCATAGCGAGTGCCCAGATACCTATGGACATCAGAGCCGCAGATACCGCATGCTTTCACGCGCACAAGGACATCTTCCGAGCCTATCGCCGGGATCTCTACTTCCTCCACCCTAAGGTCCCTGGGGCCATATATGAGGGCAGCCTTCAAGGCAAAACCTCCTAGGAAAACCTCCTTCCTTTTAGAAGACTAGGTTTAGAAGAAGCCTTCGCTATGCCTTAACTACCTTTCTTTCCTTTCTATTCAATTCAATTCAATTCAGTTCATTCTTCTAGGTTTCATTCTCCAAAGCCCTAGAAGTCCGCCAGCGAACCATCCTCATAGTATAAGCCTTGAAAAGCCTCCTGTCTTCTTCGAGGATACTTTTTAATAGCCTCCTCATCCAACTCGATGCCTAACCCTGGACCCTCGGGTATGTGGGCATATCCTGGCTCATCCTTCAAAGCTGGCTTTGTGATTTCTCCCCTTATCCCTTGCCCTTCCTCCATATGCTCTTGGAAGGCGTAGTTCGGTATTGAGGCATCGATATGGAGAAAGGCAGCGGTGCCTATGGGGCTCGACATGAGATGGGGCATAATCCCTACGCCCGAAGCCTCAGCGATGGCGGCTATCTTTCGCCCCTCCGTTATGCCTCCGGCAACCGTGAAGTCTGGGCGTATCAGACCTACTATGCCCCGCTCAATGAGCTCCTTAAACCCGTAAAGGTCGAAGCATCTTTCCCCGGCGGCTATGGGAATGCTCGTCCTTCTAGCCACGTAGAGCATAGCCCCTATGCTCTCGGGAGCTATCGGATCTTCCATGAAAAGGATTCGATACTTTTCTATTTCCCTCGCGAAGGTAACGGCTTGGATGGGTGTAAAGCGCCTATGGATCTCAACACCAAGATCGATTCGATCCCCTACGGCTTCCCGGACAGCCCGCACCGTATCTACGGCCTCAGAAATCTCTAGGCTGCTAATGATCCTAGGTCCCCCGGATCCAAAGGGCCATATCCGAAGCACGGTAAAGCCCCTTTTCGCAGCCTTTGATGCCGCCTCCGCCGCCTCTTCAGGCGTGCTTCCCCCTACGGTCCAGAAAGTTCGGCACTTCTCCCGATACTTTCCACCGAGAAGTTGATAGATGGGTAACTTCGCGGACTTCCCTAGGATATCCCAGAGGGCGATATCGATAGCAGCCATGGCCGAGCTCAGGACCCCACCCCTGAAGTGAAACCTTCGGAAAGGAAGCTGCGAATGGTGCTCTATGCGAAAAGGATCCTTTCCGATGAGGAAGGATCCGAGCTTCCGGATGGCAGCCTCAACGGCCTCTAGATGCGCCCAGAGGGTTGATTCCCCATAGCCTATAATCCCCTCATCCGTCTCAACTTTTACGAGAAGCCACCTATCGACGAAGAAGGGTTCGACCCTTACGATTTTCAAAGCCTTCCCATTAAAAGAATCTTTTGGAACTTAAATAAGTAGGAAGTCTTTCCAGCATCCAACAAGGGCATCCCTTCCGATCAGTCCGAAAGTTTAGAAGTTTCCGCGGCATCCTTGCCTCGATTGAGTCAGGCTGAACGTATGTGAAAGCTTTAATGGGCGTTCCTGAAAACTCTATCAGGGCAGAGTTTTGAAGGAATTCAGGGGCAGGGACATCGTATCGATCGCTGATTTCAGCCGTAGGGATCTGGACTATATTCTAAAAACGACCGATGAAATCGAGGACCTTGCCAAAAGAAAGCCAGACCTTCTCAGGGGCAAGACATGTGCCATTTTATTCTTCGAGCCCAGCACGAGGACAAGGCTGAGCTTTCAGGCGGCCATGCAGAGGCTTGGGGGCTTCGTCCTAGACATGTCTGAGCCTAGGGCAAGCTCCATCGAAAAAGGGGAAAATCTGACCGATACAATAAGGGTTGTCCAAAACTATGCCGATGTGATCGTTTTAAGGCATCCCCTTGAAGGCTCAGCCCGTCTGGCCGCCGAAGTAGCCGATGTACCTATCATAAATGCAGGATCGGGCGCCGAGGAGCATCCAACCCAGGCTATGCTAGACCTTTATACCATGAAGCGGGAGATGGGGAGCATCGATGGCCTGAAGGTTGCCCTCCTCGGAGACCTTAGGTATGGAAGAACTGTTCACAGCCTTGCCAGCGCCCTATCCCTCTACAACGTGAAGCTTTACCTGGTTTCTCCGGAGGCCCTTCGGATGCGGAGGGAATTCGTTGAGCTTGCGAGGCAACGCATAGAGGTTCAGGAGTTCCAAAGCCTCGATCCAATCATCAAAGAAATCGATGTCCTCTATGTTACGAGAATCCAGAAGGAGAGGTTCGCGGATCCGGCTGAGTATGCAAAGCTCAAGGGCTACTACAAGGTCACGGCTGAAACGGTAGGAAAGATGAAGCCAAATGCCATCATCATGCATCCCCTTCCCAAGGTGGATGAAGTGGCGCCGGAGGTGGACCTCATGCCCCAGGCGAGGTACTTCAAACAGGTCTATTACGGGCTTCTGACAAGGATGGCTCTCCTCGCCCTCGTGCTAGGAGCCCTTTAGCCCCCTCGAACCAGAAACAAACAAAAAATGGTCGATTTCTAAGATAAGATAAAGAAAGATAGATAAGAAGAAGGGAAATGTCGAAGTCCGCAGAAATTTATAGGAAAAACCTTCCATACTACTATCCTATTGTAGGCGACCTACCCCCTTCCCTAGCAGTCCGATTCTTGGCAGGGGCTTTTCGGAAGGAAGATCGTGCCAGACGGACAGTCGTTGATGCTGGATGCGGCGAGGGAAGGGACACACTATTTCTTTTACGGGAGGGCTTTCGCGTAATAGCCCTGGATGCCTCCGAGCACAACCTCAGGATTTTATGCCAAAAGTCCCTAGAAGCCAAGATAGCTCCAGGAAGGCTCGAATGCCACATCGCCGACCTCGTAGAGAAGATTCCTATCGGAGACTCTGAAGTTGATGCCCTTCTGGATGTTTGGGTTTTAGGTCCCATAATCTTAAGGTACGATGGCAGGGCCGGTGCTAGGCGATACCTAAGGGAGGTCTACAGGGTTCTGAAGCCAGGGGGGCTTTTCTTATCGGAGTTTGAAACGCTTATGCCCAAGCTTTCCTCCAAAGAGCTGAAGAAGTACTTCGCAAATCTCACGAAAGGTTCCTTCTCCATCATAGCATCGGAATCCATAAAGACCGATTATATCGATTACTTGGGTCTCCAGAGCCCTTATAGGGTCGAGGAAAATTCCGCAATTTTAGCCATAGCCCTTAAGGATCGATGAAAAGGATGAAAGAAATTCGTTAGAAGAGGCCTTATTCCTTAGATGGATCCTTGGCTTCAGGATTTCGTCTGGAAAAGAATTTTCGCTGATTAACTAATGATTAGTTCATTTTATATTACATCTAGCTTATGTCCATCATCTGCAGCATACTTCTTTCAGAGCCTTTCATCCAACCTTACTCATGTGAACCGCTACAACTTCTCTTAAGAAAACTTAAATGAAAAGCGCTTAAAAGGCTAATAAGAAAATGTCCTCAGTTACCATAACGCTGCCCAGTAAAGTTTTAGAGGGCGTGAGGAAGAGGGCAGAATCCGAGGGCAAGCCATTGGAGGAGTACATGGCTGAGGCTTTTCTTAAGCAACTTCATATAAAGGATCCGGCGGCTAAGGTTGAACTCCATTTAAAATTATGTGAAAAATACTTGGAGGAGGCTGAGGCTTTTCTATTGAAGAAGGACTATGTTCGGGCATCGGAGAAGGCATGGGATGCTTCTTCTCAGATCCTTAAAGCCTTGGCTGCCAAAGAGGGGAAAGAGCTTAGAAGCCATACGCTTCTCTGGGAGTATGCCAATGAGCTGGCTGAAAGGTTGGGCGATGGGGAACTGAGGCATCTCTGGAGGACTGCGAACGTCCTTCATCAGAACTTCTACGAGAGCTAGATGCCTCCAAGAGAAGTTGAGCTTTCGGTAGGGGATGTTAAGACATTCGTAGAGAGACTGAGAGCTTTATTGAATGTTTAGGTTACGCCTTTTACTATGAATGTTATGGATACCCTTCCAGTATGTTTTCCGGAATCTGTTCGCCCATAGTTCATCGAGGAAGATAGGGCTCCCCGAAGGCTTGAGGTTACAGGCCACTCCTAGAAGACTTTTACAAAACCGTAGATAGCATCATACCCTGACCTAGTCTTACCTAAAGCCGATGAAAAGAGAAGCCTCAAAATTCAAAGGTTCTTTAATGCCTCTCCTCACATTTTATGTATCCGTAGCGCTCCATCTCCTTGAAATAATCGAGAAGACGTACATCGGATTCGCCCGTTTCACCCTCCACAAGATCCTCGATCTCTGCAACGGTGCGGATTCCATCGCACCACATCTGGGCCGACTGGATA
>Ga0080004_1136872_pt1 | contig 44757 bp, 35 predicted proteins | sample WasSprMetagenome_FD_69207 | JGI IMG/M metagenome (GOLD analysis project Ga0080004, IMG submission 69207) | Sulfidic aquatic microbial communities from Washburn Spring, Yellowstone National Park, USA - WS (SPADES assembly) (version 2) | ecosystem: Environmental > Aquatic > Thermal springs > Hot...
TGGTAGGCTCGATACTCCCGGGAGACAGGCACAGGATCCACCAGGGCTACAAGGCGATCAACCTCTCCATCGCCTACCTCGCCGCGCACATGCTTCCGAAGCTCGCGATCGTCGACGGGGCGGTTGGGATGGAGGGGGCTGGACCGACGAACGGCACGCCGATCGAGCTGGGAGTCTCGCTCGCTGGCAACAACTCGGTGACTGTGGACGCCGCAGCAGCGCACCTGATGGGTTTCGACCCGCGCAGCGTCGGCTACCTTTACTACCTGTCGCGCTGGGGCTACGGGTGCATAGACCCCGAAGTGATCGAGGTCGAGGGGCTGCCGGATTGGAGGGCGCGAGCCAAGAGGTTCGAGCCCCACTCGGCCTACAGGCGACAGCTGGAGTGGAAACTCAGCGGGGAAGAACTGAAGCACGTCGAGAGCGATCTAGAAGAAGAGAGTATTCTGAAGCCAACGGGTACTTGAAAATAGCTACCCCTCAACGTACAACATGAAGCACCTTTTAACAAGTTCGGCGCGTTGGTTTGGGGCGTGCGCCGCCGAGGTCAGTACCCTTTCTAGCTGAACCTTAGGGGGTTAGCGGGTTCAACCTTAGTGATTTAGCGCGCGCACCCACATCCCGCCCTTCATCCTAGTGTCTGAGCGCCCCCGTTAGGGGGTGTTCATGGGCTTTGCGCCTTGCGGCGCTTCACCGCCTCTTCAGCCCCGCGCGCTGGTGCCCGCGGGGGAGGTTTCCCAAATGGGGGGTGCCTCCCCAGGGGAACGGGTCGCTGCTGCAAATTAGCGGCTCCAGCTTCTCGCTGTTTTAACGGTTAGAGCAGCCCTCGCGGATGCCGTAGCAGCCAGCCGGTGACATTAATGAACGTTTCGTCGCTGCTCTCCTCCTTGAAGTGCTCGTCCAGGAACCTTTTCGCGAGCCAGAAGGTCGCGCACTTGTCCCTATCCCACTCTATTCCGCATCGTGGACACCTGTAGCGCCTGTGGGCGACCTCGATGCCCCACCCGCCGCACATGGGGCATTGCTTCCCGCTCAACCTGTACAGTTTGAGCTTCGCGCCCTCGTAGCGCGCCAGGTTCCTCAGCAGCCTCCTCGGCTTCAACAGCGTCCTCTGCAGCTCCGACCCCTTCAGCGATTCGCTGTCAATCGGGTCTACCACGATGACCACGCTCCAGCCCCTCGCCCTCGCCTCGCGGATCAGCTTCCGCACCAACGATACCAGCTGCTCCGCGAACGCCCTGTTCAACCGCTCCTCCTTCACACGTGTGCTCGCCGCGATATCGGCGAGTTTCTCCGACACCAGCAGCGGTGCGATCTCAGCTTCGCTCTTCCCAGCTTCGCGCAGCAGCTCCTTCACCTTTTCAAGCGATTCCGCGTTGCCGTCCGCCGCGCTTTGGAATAATGCAGCGGTCCAATCGAGAAAGCCGCGGTTCCTCGGCATCGCCTCCTCGTAGTGGGATAGCACGATCCTGCTTGTTTTGAGCACGTTCCACACGCCTAGCGCCTCGCTGTTGTAGGAGTTCTCGTCAATCGCTATGATCCGCAGCGGCAAGGCGGCGGGAGCAGGCACGTAGCGCGAAGCGATCAAGCGTAGCAGGCCTTTCCTCGTCACCTGCAGAACGAAGTCTGGTCGAGGCTCCAGCAGGTTCTCCTCGATCAAAGCTTCAACGAGCCTGCGGGGCAGCCTTTGCACTACGCCGTAGCTCGGGATCCTCAATTCACCCTTGTGGAGGTCGATGACTGCCAGCGCGTTTTTGTCGCCGCGCATAGTGCCGTCCAGCATCACGAACCTGACAGGCACGAGCAAAGGCGGCGCCTTCGGCAACGTCCTCTTGCCAGCCTCCTCCCGCTGGCGCTTCGAGTTCTCAAACATTTTATCCCACTCTCCAGCGTAGTAAACCAAACCCTTCGGTATATTTCCATTTCTTTTATAAATTACATCATTGTATAGTACTTTCAATCTATCTTTGTTAACTCTATTAACTCTAATCTTATAGACTCTGAAGCCCGGTCCGGGGGTGGTCCCGTTTCGTTTCTCTTCCACTCTCACGATCCCACCCTTCACAAGGGGTGGCCGCCCTGTTGGTGTGACATATAGGAGGGGTTGGAGCCGCTCTCGAGCTGCCCACAGCTCAACGCTTCCCTTCATTCCCACCCCAGCGCTCAGCGAGAGGCGGGGGCTTTCGAGCTCGGGAGCCCGGGGCGTAGGCTCCTTCACGGCGTGCTCTCCCGCCGTGCTGTTTCCGCGGCTCACAGGTTGAAAGGCGGCTTGAGGGTTTTTAAAGCCTGCTTAATGTAGACTGAAAGTAAAAATTTTAAACAAAAAAAGTTAAAGAAAAGGATAGAGAATACTCCAGCATACCCTAGGGGTGCGCAGCAGCTCTCCCCCGCGCGGAGCCGTTTTGCCCCGGGCGCCGAGGGTGCGCGGCGACTTTGACGGCGGCGAAGTTGAATAAAGAAATGCTGAATAAGATGACTATACGCCTAGGTTGTTGGTGGGAGGCACGTGTGCGCAGAGTTTATAGCAGGATTTCGTCTCTCAGAGATTCCAGGAGCGCCTGAGGTACTCGAGCTCGCCCTAAGCGAAGCTAAGGCTTCCCTCGAAGCTTATGGAGCCGTCTTGAAGAGCTGGGACTACGACGACGCCCAAAGGCTACTGCTCGTCCACATCCGAGCCGAGGCGAGCTTGCTAGAACGGGCTACAAAGGATATAGCTGTTGCTCTCTCAAGAGTTGCAGGCGTAGACGCAAAAGCCGAGAAGCTCTCGCAGGAAGGATTTGCTCGTGCTCGAAGCGTAGTTCCGAGCCCTCCTGTAATGGGCTTTCTACTCAGGCTTGCGAGAAGCTCTCTGGAGGGTTTTCCGCTGGGCAGAGAAGAGCTGCTCGCTCTCCTTCTCCTGCATTTCTCAGGAAGCGATAAAGAACGCGCTCTCTTAACAGCACCATTCCTGGGAATCAGCGCCGAAGCGATAAACTCGGCTTTCGAGAAGTTGGTTGCTGGTAAGTACATCGACCCCGACACCTGCATCCTGCTCAAGCCGGCTGAGCGGCTCCTTAACGCGGTCATACCGGTTTTGCGTGCCCGTTCGAGCATGACACAGGAGAGCATCAAGGTGCTCGATGAGGAAGGGAACGTGGAAACCTTCAGCGTGGAAAAGCTCGCCGCGTCGCTCTACGGGAGCGGAATACCGCACTCGCTTATTCCAACCGTTTTAAGCAAAGTAAGAGACGCACTTCAAGGTAAGAGTGCAGTATCGAAGCGAAACCTCGTCGCGATCGTGAGCAGCTTACTTGAGGACCTCGAGCCAGCTGCAAGTGCAGCAGCGAAGTTTACAGGCTACGTTTACGCGCTGGACAAAGCTTTCGTATCGATCGGTGGAGGCTTGAAAAAACTAAAATGGGGCTTCCTCAGAGAGCTTTCCTTCAAAGTTCTCAGCGAGCGTGGTCTCGCTCCACCGCATCGCCTGACAAAGCTTCACGCCGACTTTGTGGCCGATGAGGTGCGAGCGATTATGAGCTCAGCCCCCTGGAAGTCTGAAGGTTATGTGTTCGAGCTCGAAGAGTTGGAACGAATCGCTAGACACGCAGCGCCCAAAGTTTCGGCCACATGGCTGGAGCTCGGTTCGCACGACGCCAGCCTCCTCGCCTCCGAGTACATGTCTAGGGGGATCGGGTACGCTAAAGCGGCAATGGAGAGCATCGACTGCGCTGAGCGTAAAGAGCTCGCAGTGAGGGGAGCGTTCCTCTTCTCCTCGGCGCTTCTAATCTCGATGAAAGTCTTGCCCTCAAACTACGTTGGAGTCAACGTGGGTGCGCTACGAGGCAAGCTCAAAATGCTTCCCGAAAACATCAAATCAGATGTTGCAAGGTTCTGTTCCTTAACTACCAGCATAGCGCGGAGCCCCGCCATAGCAACGCCGCGCGAGGATAGAAAGCTGCTCGGCATGCTTAAGGAGCTGGATGAGCTGATGGATCGGCTGAAGCTTGAGCGCTCTCTCTAGCAACAGAAATGTGCAAGCAAGCACGCCAGTAAGTAGGCAACATTTATAGACAGCACGGTGGGGGAGTCTCTGTGGGTAAACTTATCTATCTAGTAATCGATGGAGCTGCCGACTCGGTGTCGGACAGCCCCACAAGCCTCGAGCTGGCTAGGACGCCAGCGCTCGATAAGGTTGCTTCGAGCTCTGTCTGCGGCGTAATGTATCCTATCGAGAAAGGAGTTGCACCCGAGAGCGACGCTGCCGTCCTCTCTCTGCTCGGCTATAACCCACACGTCTACTACACAGGTAGGGGGCCTCTCGAGGCTTTGGGAGCTGGCATAGAGATTAAGGAAGGTTACGAAGTCGCTTTTAGAGCAAATTTCGCTACAATTAATGAGGGGACTTTAGAGATACTAGACAGAAGAGTGGGGAGAAGCCTCCGGTCGGAGGAAGCCAGAGAGCTCGCGAGCGCCCTCGACCGGATGGAGTTGGGAATACACGGTGGTTACGCGCGCGTCAAGGCCACGGTGGGCCACAGGGCGGTAGTCGTGATCGGTAGCCGCACTTACAGGCTTTCCGACGAGGTAGACAACACCGACCCCGCGTACGCGAAGGTGGGGAAGATCTCCGTCGCGCGTCCTGCTTTTGACAAGCGTGTAGCAGAGTGCAAGCCTCTGGTCGATACTGAAGAGGCGAGAAGAACTGCCGAGCTGGTCAACGCGTTCACAAGGAGAGCGATCGAGATTCTGAAGAACCACCCGGTCAACGCCGAGAGAGCCTCGCGCGGTCTGCCAAAGGCTAACGCCATCTTGCTCAGAGACTCGGGTGGGGCGCTCCCGAGGGCTGAACCGATAATGGTGAAGTTCGGCCTGAAGTTTGGCGCGGTTGTCGAGATGCCGGTAGAGAGGGGTATAGCCAAGCTGCTGGGTATGGAAGTAGCGGAAGTGGGTGAGCCTACAGGCGATAAAAAGAGGGATTACTTCGAGCGGCTAGAAGCCACGCTCAGCCTGCTAAGCAGGGTAGACGCCGTCTACGTACACCTTAAGGGGCCAGACGAGCCGGGTCACGACGGCATGCTGAAGGAGAAGGCGAGAGCGATAGAGGAAATCGACGAGTACTTCTTAGAACCTCTCCTCAAGCGTGTGAACCCAGACGAGGTGGCTATGATCGTTACGGCAGATCACGCCACACCACCTAAAGCGAAAGCTCATACGGGCGACCCCGTGCCCGTAGCTCTCCGGTTGCCAGGTTTGAAACCGGACGGCATCAAACGCTTCACGGAGCAGGAATGCGCTAAAGGCAGCCTAGGTGTTATAGCTCACGGATGGGAGCTCCTGCCGAAGTTCATGGAGCTCGCACAGCGTGCCGGCTTCCCTCTAACACGCCAGCGCACGCGCTGACTGTCCCCTATTATTTGAGGGCGTGCCACGTCGTTACCCCGCCCCTGAAGCAGGGCTATCGAGCTTCCTTCTCCGTTTTTCCCGCGCGCGTTAAAGTGCAGCGTGCGGCCGTCCGTCCGGAAACCTTCTCTTCACCCAGCTAAGCGCTGCAATGGTTCTTCATCGGCCGCGAACTTCAAGCGGGGGAGCGATTATAAACTTTAGCACCGGAAAAGAGATCCTGTACTTTCGTTAGCACTTAGCTCGCGCTTTTCCTATATTCTTCGAGGGAAGCTCACGGTTTATCGAGAGCTGCTGATGGGGAACGACTTAAATCTAGAAGAACTTTTCCAAAATTAGAGGAAATCTTTAAAACAGCACGTGAACATCGCCCCTCTGGTATGTCCCGCTCCCCCGAAGAGGATTCGCTGAAGCTTTTCCCTTCAGCGCATGAGCTACCCGACCGAGTAAAAAGCTTCTTGAACGATGGTGAGGAGGTAGTCGCAGTAGCCGTCACCGACCTTGTCGGAGGGGATTACGGCGAGGAGTACGTAATGCTTACGAACGATAGAATCCTGGTTGTTAACGAGAAGCTCGCTGAGGAAGTCCCCCTCTCCAAGGTTACCGCCGCCTCGATACGTGGTTACATAAACACATGCGTATTCTCCGTCGATACGGACGAGGGCTCACGCAGCCTCGCAGTCTTCACGAGAGGGAGGCTTGCGGCATTTGATAAGCTGGTCACGATAATCAACAACCTGGTTATCGGCAAGATTCCCTATAACCTAATGAAGGAGCAGCTGCTGAGCAAGGTTCAGAACGACCAAGCGCGCAAGAGCACGCGCACCGTCATGGTGAAACTGCTAGGGCTTCTCAAACCTATATCCCTCCTCCTTGTAGCCACCATAGCGGTAGCGGTTGCGATACGGGTCGTTGGTTTAGTGCCACCCTACCTGATGAAGGTTCTTGTGGACGAGGTTTTAACGAAGGCTAGGGCCGACTACTTGCCCTACGTCATTGGAGCCCTCCTCGCCGTCAACTTAGCTAACACGGCGCTTAACACCGCTAACGCTTACCTCAATACCAAGCTCAACGTCGCGGTAACTAACACGCTGAGGAGCAGAGTTTACCGTAAGTTGCACGAGCTCTCCTTAACCCATTACGACATGTTCGGTAGCGGCGGCTTGTGGTCGAGGATAATCGATGACACAAACAGGGTCCAGTGGTTTCTCACACAAGCCTTCATCCCGCTATTCATTAACGCAGCTATGATAGTTTTTGTCGGCGCGACGCTAGTGACGATGAACGCCTGGCTGACGCTTATCGTACTAATGCCGATCCCAGTCAGCGTCGTAGGCAATATCATATACCGTAAGACCGCTAGCAGGTACTACCACAGGCTCTGGCGCAAGTGGTCCAGGATTGTCTCCGTTATCTCGGATACGATAAACGCGGCGATCCTCGTGAAGAGCTACGGCAAAGAGCCGGAGTTCGAGAGGAAGTTCGAGGAAAGCCAGAGCGAGTTCGAGAGGGCCCAGATGGACGTCTTCAAGTTTGAGCAGCAGATATGGCCAGCTGTCGGTTTAGCCTTCACAGCGAGCAGCCTTCTCGTTTGGTGGTTTGGCGGCAAAGAGGTGCTAAAAGGCAAGATGAGCCTCGGCACGATTATGGCTTTCACTAGCTACATGTGGATGTTCTACTCACCCGTTTTTGGGCTCATCGATAACGTGAGAAACCTTCAGCTTCTCGTCGTTGCAGCGAGCCGGCTTTTCGAGATACTAGACATCGAGCCTGATGTTAGAGACGCTCCCGATGCGATTGAAGCGGAGCTGAAGGGAGCTGTTGAATGCTTGAACGTTTGGTTCACCTACGACGGAATCCATTACGCCCTGAAGGGGGTGAACCTGAACATCGCACCGGGGGAGAGAGTTGGTCTCGTGGGACCGAGCGGGTCGGGGAAGACCACGCTTGCTAAACTGCTGATCCACCTCTACGATCCCCAGGTCGGCGAGCTGCGGTACGATGGCATCGACGTGAAGAAAATCAAGCTATCGTCGCTGAAGAGGCAGGTTGCTGTTGTCTTGCAGAACCCAGTCCTCCTAGACGCCACCATAGCGGACAACATAGCCTTGGGCAAGGAGGACGCCAAACCCGAGGAGATTATCGCTGCCGCGAAGGCGGCTAGGGTGCACGAGCTCGTCATGAAGCTGCCTGAAGCTTACGACACCGAAGTGGGTATGCAGGGCTCGAGGCTATCGGGAGGGGAACGGGCGCGCGTGGCGCTCGCTGCCGCGTTGCTTAAAGATCCAAAGATTCTAATTCTGGATGAGCCCACCGCAGCTCTCGACGCGTTAACTGAAGATGAAGTTACAGAGGAGCTGGAGCGCTTGACGAGAGGGAGGACGACGATAATCATCGCCCATAGGCTCTCCACGCTTCGCTTCACAAGCAGGATAATCGTCATGGAGAACGGACGTATCGTCGAGGAAGGCACGCACGAAGAGCTTTTGAAGAGGGATGGGCTCTACAAGCGGCTCTGGGAAGCTCAGTTGAAAGGGTTGACGAGGATGAGTGGGATGGAAGCGGAGAGCGGGGTGGGCGAGTATGTCGCTCAGCTTCAGCACGCTTAAAGTTCTGGATGCGGCTCGAGTGAAAGTCATCGAAGCTAGGTTTGACGAGCTGACCTTGGAGATCGATGGTACCGTGTACAAAGGGGTGAGACCTCGGAGACCCTTCCCCTTCTCCTACCCAGAGATCGTGATATTCTACAGCGATAAGGAGGAGATAGGCATGCTGAGGGACTACCGCGAGCTGGATGCTCGATCCCGCGAGCTCCTCGAGAGCGTGCTAAAAGTAGTGTACTTCATGCCGAAGGTACGTAAAGTGCTCAGCATAAGAAGTGTCGAGGGCAAGTACGAGTGGCGCGTGGTCACTGACAAAGGAGAAGTCACCTTCCAGAGCTGGGGTAGGTGCGTCCGCGTGCTACGTGATGGTAGGCTGCTGATACGCGACATCTACAACCGAGCCTACATCGTCGAAGAACCCGAAAAGCTGGACAGCCGTAGCAGGCTGTACTTGAGCATGATGATCTAGCGCGCGCCTGTAAGCAGCTTCCACAGTTTGTCACCAGCGTAGTGGAGTGTCCGGACGGCTTTACCGCGCTTAACGTTCCTCAGCTCGTTGCTGCCGATAAGAGCCAGCCCCACCGCGAAAACCCTCCGCTTTTCCACGTCATCTACGTAAACCACGCTGCCCGCCTCAAACTCGCTGAAGGCTACAATACCTGGGACCATAACGTCGGCACCGTTAAGGATGTGAGGGACAGCGCCCATATCGACGGTAACTCTCGGTAGCTCTAGGCCGAGCTTGTGGGCTGCCAGGAGAGTCGGGTAGGCGAGTTCTTTCTCCAACACCAACGCAGCTACGCCGTCGACAAGTACCAGCTCGCTCTCGGAACCTCTTAAGCGCGCTACTTCGACCAGACCGGCTCTTTCGATCAGCCCCGCCGCGGGAGGTAGGCCGGCACTCAAGCGCTCGACGAGCTTCCTACGCTCGCTCTTACTGACCGCGTACCGGGATACGAAGACGCTCAAAGCATTCACCCTAGGCTCTTCTCGACTTTGTAGTAGGAAATGTTACCATCTTTGTCGACAATCGCGAGTACGAGCTCTCTCCTCGATTCCAAAGCGCGCCTTATGTAGCCCTCAAGCTCCCTGAAGCCGATCCTCACGCCCTCCTCGAGGCAAAGCACCATATACCTTCTCTCTCCCTCCTTAACCTTCCTCTCCGCCAGTATTAGGGAAGTGCCTTCGAGCGGTTGAGCTCTTAACCCCCTGTCTCGTAGATCCGTGTAAACAACGAGCTTCTGCCAGAAGCTGCTGTCCACGGACGACGCGCGCCTTACAAGGTCTTCAAATCCTATTTCCCGCTTCTCTCCATCTTCAACGACGCGCAGCTCGCCTTTATCAACAAGATAAGCTGCTTCGACCAGTGACAACCAAAGACTTTCACCCGCTTGCACTCCAAAACCCCTTTCAGCCAGCTCTTCCCCATTCTTCACTTCCACGCGATCCCCTTCAAGCACGCCTTCTACAGCTTCGTGCGGCATCTGGAGCGCGTCGAGCGGATCAAAATAAGCTTTCGTGCGGGAAAGGCTTTTCAAGCTGACATGGACAGACACGTGAAGGCTGTGCACCGCGCGCTATATATTGCCGCACTTGCGTCGATAGCGGTCATCTTGACATTTAGACCGACCCAACAGCCTTTCCCCCTTGTTTTCGATAAGGCTAAGGCTCTCGCCCTATCCGAGAGCTTGGACAAGCTGCTAGGTCTATCGGGTGAGACGAAAATCCTCTTTTTCGAGGTTCGAACCTCTTCGGTGTGCGCAGCGAGCGCGCTCGGACTGCCTTCTCTAGCTAGCTGCAGGGGAAAGGAGTGGGTGGTGAGAACCTACAAAGGAGAGGCGCTAGCCTACGAGCTTCGAGTTGATGCTACGCTCGGTTTCAGCTATTTGCTCGCTAATCTTTCACTCGTGGATCTAGAGAGAGCGATAACCGCAGCCGCCGAGCTGCTCAATGGCTCTAAGCCAGGACTCTACAATATCTACCTGGAGGGTAACTCGTTAAGCGTGAGCGCTTGGGAGGAGATGCCAGAAGTTTGCACCAAAGCTCAGGATGGAGCGGCGCAGTGGTCGTTGGTGTCGACGCTTGTCTCTGTCGGGCTCCACGCCATCCTGATAGCGGGCCTGATAGTTGCAGTGGCGCTGGACACGCCCGGGCTTTCTAAGAGGCGCGCGGTGGCGGTTGTGCTCCCCATTCTTTCCGCAGCCGCTTTTACCCGCACGCTCTTGAGTGTGAACTACACGCTCGGGAGGCGTAGCCTAGCTCCAACGCTACGCAACATTGTGAACCTTCTTTACAGCGACGCGCTCCTCGCGCTCTTTTCTCTAATCTCGCTCCTAGCTGGAGCTGCCGTCGCCGCGAAGCGCGGCGCAGTATCTAGCTTTCCATCGGGTCGCAGACTGGCAGGTAGCTGGCTCGCAGGCGCAGTTGTGGGAGTTTTGCTTACGGCATCTTCCGCTATCGCATTTTTCGCTGCGGCGCGAGCTGGTTTCCTGCTCCCCCTTTCGGACCCGCTGCTGGAGCAAGCTTTCAGCTCTAAAGCAGCCTGGGCTGAGCTCGCGGTCTCTACGGCGGTGTCGGCTATCGCTGTCGAGAGCTTGTTCCGGTACCTCCTGCTGCATTTGCTTGTAGAAGTTACTGGGAGCTGGGGGCAAGCGGTCGTTCTCGAGTCGGCGATCTACGCTTTATCGTACTCTGGCTACCCGCTGTACCCACCGTACGCAAAGGTGCTGCAGGCTTTGGCTGTAGCTGTAGCTCTCTCTCTATTGGTCCTCTCGGAAGGTTTGGCAGCTGCCGTTTTCGCTAACTTCACCTTCAACGCAGTTAGCTCGGCAGTCGCTCTCTACCCCATTTTCCCTCTAGATGCCGCGATACTCCTTTCGAGCGTTGTAGGAGCTCTCCCGCTCAGCTACTTACTGCTAAAGCTTACAAAGCTGGCTTTTGGATAGCCGAGCGAATTTTCACGTTTAAACGTTCTAATGACTAATAACGTTTAAAACGAGCAATCGTTTGGAGCGCCCTCGCGCCTCAGTTCGCAAGGTTAGCATACAGCAGTTGGGAGGAGATGGTTTTCGGCTGGTCTGTTCACCCACTTCGCTACGGGCTTGGACTCGAGGTAGGCACTGGCCGGGTAGTGCCGGAGCTTAAGTATTGGCCCAGCAGGAGCGCCGACGAGGCTGGTAGGATAGTCGAAGAGTTTGCCTCTATAACCAGAGATGCCCTCGAGAGAGCAGCCGATCTTGGAACGGAAGCTCTCCAGCTAGAGACCGAGCTGAGCCATACAGCTACCTTGAACCCCAAGATCGCGAGGGAAATAGTGGAAGCGCAGAAAGAAATTGTGGAGCGCTACCACTCCGAGTATGGTATCGCGCTAGCACTTAGGGTCACAGTGGCCGATATCCGGTGGTCCCGAGAGGTCGGTAGGAGAGAGGCGCTCGCCAGAATGCTAGAGACTTTCGAACAGGCAGCCGAAGCAGGAGCTGATGTTCTATCCATCGAATCAATCGGCGGAAAAGAGGTGTTCGACTACTCAATAATGAGAGGAGACCTAAAGGGTATCGCACTAGCGCTGGGCGTTCTAGCCCCGGCGGACGTCGCTAAGCTGTGGCGAGAGATTTCCTCCATAGCCGCTAAGCGCAAGGTGCTCGCAGGTGGAGACTCCGCTTGCGGTTTCGCTAACACAGCGATGAAGCTCGCCGGCGGCTTCAAGAGCAGGATGCTCCCGCACGTCCTCGCCGCCGTAATGAGGGCGATGAGCGCGCCCCGCACCCTCAAGGCCTTCGAGGAGGGCGCGGTGGGCCCCGGGAAGGACTGCGCGTACGAGAACGTGATAGCCAAGGCCGTGACCGGCTACCCGATCGCGATGGAGGGGAAGAGCGCGGCCACCGCGCATTCCAGCCTCGTGGGGAACGTGGCAGCAGCGGTCTGCGACCTGTGGTCCAACGAGCAGGTCGAGAACGTGAAGCTTTTCGGCGGGACAGGGCCTCAGGTTTGCCTCGAGATGCTCCACTACGACTGCCAGCTGATGAACACTGCGCTTAAAGCCGGGAAAGCCGAAATGCTAAGAGATCTCTTGATCGCGTCGGACGCGCATAGAGACCCTCAAGCGCTCGTGTTGGCACCCCCATCCGCTTGGGAGATCGCGAAAACGATTATCGCGGAGCGCGACGACTACAGGCGCATGCTAGCCGCAGGGCGCAAGGCTCTCGAGTTGATCGAAACAGAGTGGAAAGCTGGATATCTCGTTTTGGACGGGCGCGAAGCAGCATACCTGCAGAGGCTTAAGCGTGAGCTAGACACGCTTCCCGATAGCGCCGAAAGCATGTTAGAGCTGGCTCCCAATTATGAGGAAAAGGCTAAGTTCAAGCTTTCCGACTACCTAGGCTAGAGCGCGGGGACGAGCATACGTTTTTATCCATTAGCCGAAAGCCCTCTCTGTGAGCACCATAAAGTTCGAGGAGTTCCAGAAGCTCGACCTGAGGATCGGTAAGGTTGTCGCTGCCGAAAGGGTCCAAAGGGCAAGGAAACTTTTGCTTCTCAAAGTGGATTTGGGGGGCGAGGTTAGAACGCTTGTAGCAGGGCTCGCGGAGCATTACAGTCCCGAGCAGCTGGTGGGGAAAGAGGTGGTTGTAGTCGCTAACCTTGAGCCTAAGGTCGTTATGGGTTTGAAATCCGAGGGTATGCTGCTTGCCGCTGTAGTTGGCAATAAACCAGTTCTGATAGTACCTGAGAATGAAGTACCACCAGGGACAAAGGTTTCGTAACATTGCAAAACGATATGCGATAGGCATAAATATCCCTAAAAATAGAACCCCCTGTATGCCGTGCAAACGTAAGAAAGAGAGCAAGGAAAACAAGCCAAAAGAGGAGAAGAAAAATAAATAGAAATATATAAAATAAAAATTTTATTAAAATAATTTATTGTAAAGAATATTCTTTTAAAATTATAAAAGAGACGATTTGCCTAGGCTTTCAATCATAAACATCTCTTATAGAAGTTTTAATTTTTTGTAAAGGTGAAAGACGATATTTCTAGATTTTTTCCTACTCAGCCCGGGAGTTCGCGCAGCTCTGTTATGGCTGGGCTTTAAAAATACTGGCGCGATGTAACACCCCGTGCACAGAGTCTACGTACTTGAAAATATCGTCGGGAAACACTAGAACGTACGTGCCGCTTCCTTCCCGTTCTACCAGCCTTTTGTAAGCCCAATACACGGCTCCGGAGCTCAAGCCTACGAGCAACCCTTCTCTCCTAGCAACCTCGATCACACCCAGCGCCGCCTCTTCGAAGCTTATGTCGAAGAGCATGTACAATTCTGTCTGCTTCAGCCACTTTGGTCCAGTCTCAATCCTCTTAATCCCCGGTATCCTGCTGCTGGGATCCGGCTGCACACCGACCACCTTCACAGACCCGCCGTAGCGCTCCTTCAAGCGCTTGTAAATCGCGTAGATGTGGCCGGAAGTACCGACACCCGCTAACACGTAGTCCGGCTTTCTGCCAACCGCTTCGAGCTGCTCGACCAGCTCCCGAGCTAGTGTCTCATAGTGAATCTCCGGGTTTGCGTCGTTCTCGAACTGGTTCAGATTTAATGCCCCCTCTTTCTCGGCGAGCTCGGCCACCCGCCGCCAGAACTCGGGTGTTATCGACTCGTACTGCGTCTCGACGATCTCGGCGCCCAGTATCTCCAATAGCTTTACCGTGACAGGTGGTGGGCTGCGCGGCAGGAAGGCCCTTAGCCTCGAGCCGAAGATGTTGCAGAGCGCAGCGAGCGCGATGCCAACATTACCGGACGTAGCCTCGTACACTACTGGTTTTTTCAGCCCGGCTTCAATGGCCTTACTCAGCATGTTCCATACGGGCCTGTCCTTCACGCTCCTGCTGAATGGGTTGTAGAACTCGAGCTTCGCCCAAACCTCCCTACCCTCACGGCACTCGCTCCTCAGCCTGACGAGCGGCGTTGGCCATCCCTCCTTAAGCAGCGACAGCGTGTCAGGGTACACACGCAGGGCTTTATTTAATAATTCATCAGTCATACTTATGCATCAAAAACTATTGAATTAAAAAGATTGTCTACGTAGAGGGCGAGGCGCGCGCCTGTTGGATCCGCGAAGGTCTCCATCCGAGCAGTGTTGAGGCGTTCGCCACCACCGATGTGTCGCTTAAGACCATGGTCAACGCAGCGTGTGCTCCAGCACCTTGGAGCTGTACCGGCAGCGGGATTCGCGTGCTCATACGCTGTATGACTGCGACATTGCATCAAAAAGCTCCCGAAACTTCAGCCTATAGGCGTCCCAAGGTTCTTTTTAGCGCGCAAAGTTGATAGGGTGAGCGTAGACGAGGGGGCGTGGCAAAGCTGCTCTACCAGTACGACAGCTACCTGCGCGAGTTCGAGGCGACGGTGGTCAGAGTAGAGGGCAACATGGTTTTCCTCGACCAAACGGCCTTCCACCCGAGGCCCGCGGGGGGCTTGGACGCGGACACCGGCTGGCTCGAAGCGGGCGGAGCCAGCGTCAGGGTTCTGGGCGCGGAGCTCGCCGGCGGCGACGTGGCCCACGTCGTCGAGGACCCCGCGCCCTTCTCGCCGGGCGCCCGCGTGAGGGGGGCCATCGACTGGGAGCGACGGTACCGGATGATGCGCCTCCACACGGCGTCGCACGTGCTGGCGGCGGTGCTCTACAGCAGGCACGGCGCCCTGATCACGGGGGGCCACATCACGCCCGAGGAGGCGAGGGATGACTTCGATTTGAAGGTCGAGGACTGGAAGCGGGCCCTGCTGGAGGCGGTGGAGGAGGCGAACGCGATCCTAGCGAGGGGGCTCGAGGTGAAGGTGTACTGGCTGCCGCGCGAGGAGGCGCTGAAGATCTCGGGGATCGTGAAGCTGGCCGACCGGCTGCCCCCCGGAGAGCCGGAGATCAGGATCGTCGAGATACCTGGCGTCGATGTGCAAGCCGACGGCGGCCCACACGTGAGGAACACGAGCGAAGTGGGCAGGATGGTGGTGAAGGGGCTGGAGAGCAAGGGCGCGCGCAAGAAGCGTATCTACTACACCGTCGAGCCCTAGCCGCCCAGGTAGCGCGCCAGTTCATTTCCACATTTCTCTGGCAGCGTTCGCGCTCCATCCTTAGAGGTGGCGCGTTGCCTCACAGACGGTTCCAGCTATCTTGTCTAGGGCTTTGAGCCCGCTCCCGGTGAGCGGCACGAGAACCCTCTCGCCCCTTTCCACGAGCCCCTGCTCGACGGTTTTGCGGAGCCCGGCAACCGCAGCCGCTGAGGTAGGTTCGACAAGCAGGCCCGCGCGCGCCAGCAGCTTCAGCGCCTCCGCGATCTCCCGGTTTTCCACGACGATCGCGCCCCCGCCCGATTTCCTGACCGCTTCGACCACCTGCTTGAGCCTGGGTGGGTTGGGTATCGCGATCCCGTCGGCCAGAGGCTCGGCCGGCGGCTCGGCGCCGTAGGGGCCGTAGAGCGCGTCGTAGACGGGCGTGTAGCCGGCAGCCTGAACCGCCACGATGCGCGGAACCCGCTCGGCGAAGCCCAGCCGCGCAATCTCTGCGAAGCCGCGGTAGACGCCGAGGAGGAGGCCGCCGCTGCCCACGGGCAGGACCGCCGCGTCGGGGGCGCCGAAGCGCTCCGCCACCTCGTAGGCGATCGTCTTCAAGCCCTCGATGAAGTAGGGGTTCCACACGTGGCTCGCGTACGCGACGCCTGGCTTCAGCTCGGCCAGCAGCCTCTTCCCCACCTCGGAGCGCGACCCCGGCACCTCGACGAGCTCGGCCCCGTAGAGCGCGATCTGCATCTTCTTGGCGCGAGGGGCCCCCGCCGGCACGTACACCCTGCACCGGATCCCCGCGGCGCTAGCGTACGCCGCGACAGCGCAGCCGGCGTTCCCCGACGAGTCTATCGCTATCTCTCTAGCGCCTGCGGCCTTCAGGTTAGAGACCATCACCGTGGCGCCGCGGTCCTTGAAAGAACCGGTGGGGTTCAGGTACTCGAGCTTCAGCAGTGCTTCCACCCCGTAGAGGTCCCGCTCGACGGTGGGCGTGGAGCCCTCGCCCAACGTGACCGCGTACCGCTCGTCCAGCAGCGGGAGAAGCGGGCGGTAACGCCAGACGCCGTGCCCCTCGAAGCGGTGCTCCGCGGGCAGCTCCTTCTCTACGTCGAACGGCGACCCGCACTCACACCTCCAAGCGAACGTGTCGGGAGCGTGGGTTCTACCGCAGCCGCTGCAAACCAACCTGAAGCTCGCACGCATCAAGGTAATGAGCGGAACCGCTGTATAGCTTTTGCGCGCTGCGCTGTCAGGGAGCGAGCACAAGCTTCCGGGCAAAAGCCGGTGGCGGAGCTCCCGCTGCACGCAAAAGCTAAGAGGCTTCCAGCGCGGCGCGCTTGTGAAGGTTGCCATCTTGGCGCACGGCGATGCCGATGGCGTCACCGCGGCCGCGATAGTCAAATCCGTGCTGGGAGGGGACGTGTACTTCACGCACCCAGTCGGCCTCCTCGAGGACTTCAGGAGCTACGCGCGCGGCGCCGACATGGCGGTGATCCTCGATATCTCGCTCGACGAGGCGAGCCTCGGGGCGCTCCGGTCCGAGTTCAGGAGCTTCCCAGGCAAGATACTTTACATCGACCACCACCCCATACCCCCTCACGCCACCATCGAAGCTCCGAACGTGGAGGTCGTGCACGAGGAGGGCCCTTGCGCGGCCGAGCTCGCGTTCAGGAGGCTGAAACCTGCCCGCGACATGAGCAGGGTCGCGCTCTACGGTGCAATCGGCGACTACGCGGTCGACACCGAGTGGGTTAGGGCGGCGATGGCCGAGTGGGACATCAAGACACTGTTTCTCGAGGCCGGCGTCCTCGTCCTCGGGCTCGACCGCATCGGCCGCAACTACGAGCTGAAGCGCAAGGTTGTCGAGGAGCTGAGCCGGAACGCGCTGCCTAGCAGCGTGCCGGTGCTCCTGAACCTCGCCGCCGAGCAGGCTAAGGAGATCGAGGAGATGCGGCTGCGGATCCCCCAGCTTGTCAAAACGAGGGGGCTCATCGCGTACGTCGTCGAGCCGGGAGCTAGCGTCGGTCTCGCTGCTTTCTATGCTGCCGTGGAAGCTGGGAAGCCTGTGGGAGTGGCAGTCGAAGAGCGGAAAGGGATGTACGTGGGCAGCGCGAGAGCTCGCGACGCGAGGATAGACCTTAACGCGGCGCTAAGAGCGGCAACCCCGAAGTGCGGGGGGAGCGGCGGTGGCCACCCGCGCGCGGCCGGCTTCAGAGTCCCCATCAACAGGTTCGATTATTTCTTGAACGAACTCGAGCGGGTGCTGGCCGAGCAGCTTAAATAAGAGTGAGCGAGCGAACAAGCATGGCGCGACTTAAAGTTGGAGTGGTGGAACGCGTTATCACGCCGCCTGTCAGTGTACCACTTGGCGGCTACGCCGGTAGGCCCGGGCCTTCGGTGGGAGTCCACGATGACCTGTACGCTAGGGCGCTCGTCCTCGAGGCCGGCGGCGAGCGTGCCGCGCTTGTCTCGCTCGAGCTTCTCTACTCGACTCCCGAGCTAGTGAAGGTGGTCAGAGAGGAGGTGGAGGGAAGAGCGGGCGTACCCGCCGACTCAGTGCACATATCCGCTGTGCACACTCACTCGGGCCCCTCCGTCTTAGGCTTGGACCCCTGCCTCAAGCGCAGCTACTTGGACGAGTACTGGAACCTGCTCCCCGGTCTCGTCGCCAGCGCGGTCGTCGAAGCCGCCAGCCGGCTCGTGGAGGCGAGCGTCCGCTTCGGGCGCGGCAGGCTGGACGGGTGGACGGTGAACCGGAGGAGGCCGGGGCTCGGCCCTCTCGACAACGAGGTCGGCGCGCTGCTGCTCGAGGGGGTGGGGGGCCCGGTGGCTGCGGTCGTGAACTTTGCCTGCCACGCGGTCGTGCTCGGCCACAACAACCTGCTTATATCGGCCGACTATCCGGGCGCGGTCTCGCGTGCGGTCAAGCGCCTGCTGGGGGCCACCGCGCTGTTCCTCACGGGGGCGTGCGGCGATGTAAACCCGCTCACCCCCGGCACCTCGCTCGAGCGCGTCTACGACAGGAGCGTGGGCACGTTCGCCGACGTCGAGGAGATGGGTACGGCTGTTGCGTGCGAGGCCGTGAAGTCGCTGATGGGGTCGAGGCGCGAGGAGGAGGTCGAGCTGCGCGCCGTCAGGCGCGAGGTGAAGCTGAGCGTGCAGCAGGTGCCCGAGGTCAAGCCCGAGGAAGTAACCGAGCTAGAGGAGGAGCTGCGCCGCGCACTGGCGAGGGGGGACGAGGCTCTGGCGTCACAGCTGCGCTTCAAGCTCGGCGTGGCGAGGTGGGCGCTCGAGGTGTCGAGAAGGGTGAGGGAGCGGGCGCCCGGCGGCGAGCTGGCGACCGAGGTGCAAGCCGTCAGGCTCGGGAGCGCCGCAATCGTCGCCCTGCCGGGCGAGCCGTTCGTGGAGGTGGGCCTCGCGATCAAGTCGGGGTCCCCGGCGCGGCTCACGATGGTTGCCGGCTACTCGAACGACGCGATCGGGTACCTTCCGACGGATAGCGCGTTCGACGAGGGGGGTTACGAGACCGCGTTCCCCGCCTGCATCGTCGGCAGGGGCTCGGCGCAGCGCCTCGTGGAGTCCGCGCTCGAAGCTCTGAAGCAGCTGTTTGCCTGAGCAGGGGGCGGGGGTCAGTCCGCCCATCGAATCTCCACACAGCTAGGCCACCAACGCGCCAATCATCCCCCGTCGTTAGAGGCCGCGCGCAGGCATTAATACCCTTTCTTCACCATGAACGCGTGGAGCTGGACCCGTTGGACGTGAGGGTTCTGCCCCGCGACTACACCGAGATGCTGCGCGAGCACTTCGCCCGCCTGGCTCAGGAGCTGGAGCGCGCGAGGCGGAGGCCGCAGAGCTTTGAGGAGCACCTCGCGTGGGCTAGGAGGCTGAGGGAGGCGCTCTGGGAGGCCATGATGGTGGAGCCCGAGCGTGGCGACCTCAACGCCCGCGTGGTCGCGCGCAGGAGGAAGAGGGGCTACGTCGTCGAGAACGTGGTCTTCGAGAGCAGGCCCAGCTTCCTCGTCACCGGCAACCTCTACCTGCCCGAAGGCGGCGGCCCCTTCCCGGCGGTGCTCGAGGTGCACGGACACTACCCGAGGGGGAAGTTCGAGCTGCACGTGCAGGCGATCGCCGCGACGCTCGCCAGAGCCGGGGTCGCGGTCCTCGCGGTAGACACGGTCGGCTACGGAGACCGCTGGTTCCAGGGCCACCGCGAGGGCGTCTGGCTGCTGGCGGTGGGCATGAGCCTGCCCGGCTTGATCCTCTGGGACAACGTGCGCGCGCTCGACTACCTGCAGTCGAGGGAGGAGGTGGACGCGAGCCGCATCGGCGTCACCGGCAGCTCGGGCGGCGGCAACCAGACGATGTACCTGGCGGCGCTCGACGAGCGAGTAGCGGCCGCTGCGCCGGTCGCGTCGGCCGAGGTCTTCGAGGACCAGGTGGTGAGCGGCCGCTGCTACTGCGAGTGCGTCCCCGGCATGATGCGCTTCGCCGACGCCAGCGACGTGCTCTCGCTGATCGCGCCGAGGCCCCTCCTCATCGTCAGCGGCGTCCACGACGAGGTCTTCCCGGTGCTGCGGGCGCGCAGGGCCTATCTGAGGGTGCGCCGCGCTTACGAGCTGCTCGGAGCGCTCGACAGGCTCGCGTACGTCGAGGTCCACGCGGGGCACGGGTACACGGGCGAGATGAGGCGCGCCGTGTACAGGTGGTTCACGAGGTGGCTGAAGGGCAGGAAGGAGGAGCTGAGCGAGGAGGGGCTGGACCTCGAGCCCGACACGTCGCCCTCCCTCTCCTGCCTGAGCGCGCCGGCCGGCGAGACCATAGCGACCATCTACCACCGCCGGGCGCTCGAGCTGGCGAAGGCCCGCAGAGCGGCTCCCGAGGAGTGGGTCCAGCGCGTCCCCGAGCTCAGGGCCCGGCTCGTCGAGAAGGTCTTCGGCGGCTTCCCCGAGGAACCGTACAGCGTGGAGCGCCTGGGCGCGGCGAGCGTCGGCGGCTACGAGGTTGAGAAGCTCGCTATAAGGACCGAGCTTGACGTGGTCGTGCCGGCGCTGCTCGTCAGGGCGGGGGAGGCCGAGCGCTGCCTGCTGCACCTCTCGCCCAACGGCCCCCGCGCCGCCCTCGCGCTGGCGCCGCTGAGGGAGTGGCTCGAGTCGGGCGGCGCCGTGCTCTCGATCGCGTACCGCGGCAGCGGCGAGACCGCTTCGAGCGAGGAGCTCGCGGCGAAGAACTCGCTCGTCCTCGGCAGGCACATCCTCGGCATGCGGGTGTTCGACGCGCTCAGGGCGGTGGACTTCGCGCTGCGCGACGCCGGCTTCAGCGAGGTGCACGCGTACGGGGAGCGGGAGGCTGGGCTCGTCGCGCTGCTCGCGGCGGCTCTCGACGAGCGCGTGGCGTCGGTGCGAGCCCTCTCCGCTCCGGCAACCCTCGTGTCGAGCAGCGGCTTCGACTACCCGCCCTCCCTCTTCCCACCTAGGATCCTGGAGGTCGCCGACGTCCCGGAGATCGCAGCCATGGTCGCGCCCCGCCCCCTGCTGCTCGAGAACCCGCTCGGCCCGCGCTCGAAGCCCCTAAGCGGGGAGGAGGCAGCAGAGCTGTTCGAGTTCACGAAGAAAGTGTACGGGTTCTACGGGGCGGAAAGCAACTTCGCTATCGAAACCCGCGAGCCGCTCTAGCGCGCGCTTTTGAGCCACGGGTACATCTCGAAGAGCCTCCGTATGCTCTTCTCCACCTCCTCCCTCGGGTACTCGTACGGCTTCAAGGTCCCGCTCAGGTACTCGTCGTACGCCTTCAGGTCGAGGAGGCCGTGCCCGCTCAGGTTGAAGAGTATGACCTTCCTCTCCCCCGTCTTCCTCGCTTCGAGCGCTAGGTCGATTGCGGCTTTTATCGCGTGCGCGCTCTCCGGTGCCGGGACGAAGCCCTCGGCTTTCGCGAAGATCTCCGCCGCCTTGAAGACCTCGACCTGGTTGTACGCGACGCTGCTGAACTCGCCCTTGTGGATGAGGAGGCATAGGCTGGGGGCTTTCCCGTGGTACCTGAGCCCGCCCGCGTGGATCGGCGGCGGGACGAAGTCGTGCCCCAGCGTGTACATCTTCAGCAGGGGGGTGAGGCGCGCCGTGTCCCCGTGGTCGTACGTGTACACGCCCTTCGTCGTGGAGGGCGCCGCGGTCGGCTCCACCGCGATGAACTTCGTGTCCACGGGCGCCTTGCCCATCTTCTTGACGTAGTAGAAGGGGTAGGCCAGGCCGGCGTAGTTGCTGCCACCGCCGATGCAGCCGATAACGTAGTCGGGGAAGCGGTCGATGAGCTCCATCTGCTTAAGTGCCTCTTGACCGACGATCGTTTGGTGGAGCAGCACGTGGTTCAGCACGCTGCCCAGCGAGTACTTTGTGTTGGGGTGCGTGACCGCGTCCTCGATTGCCTCGCTGATCGCGATCCCGAGGCTTCCGGGGTTGTCCGGGTCCTGCTCGAACACTTTGCGGCCGAAGCTCGTCCTCGTGCTGGGGCTCGGCACGACCTCCGCACCCCACAGCTGCATGAGGACGCGCCTGTAAGGCTTCTGCTCGTAGCTGACGCGGACCATGTAGATCGTGCACTTGAGGCCGAAGAGGTTGGTGGCGAAAGCCAGCGCGCTCCCCCACTGGCCAGCTCCGGTCTCCGTGGTCAAGCGCTCGATCCCCTCCTTCACGTTGTAGTAGGCTTGGGCGACAGCCGTGTTGGGCTTGTGGCTGCCAGGCGGCGAAACTCCCTCGTACTTATAATAGATCTCGGCAGGTGTTTTCAGCGCCCGCTCCAGCCTGTAAGCCCTTACAAGGGGCGTCGGTCTCCATAGCCTATAGGCTTCAAGAACCTCCTCTGGTATGGGGACAAACCTTTCCAAGGAGACCTCCTGCCGCACTATCTCTTTCGGAAAAATCGCTTCGAGATCTTCAGGCTTTACGGGTGTCCCGTCAGGCTTCAGCGGAGGAGGTAGGGGTTCCGGCAAATCTGGAAGCACGTTGTACCACGCACGAGGCAGCTCATTCTCGCCGATCACTACTTTGTAGCTGGGCACATGAAGACCTCCCAATAGTCCAAAAATATATTTTAATGACGCTTTTTATACATTAATATCATCCAAGTGGGGTGAAACATTTTTATGTGCCATAATGCATTTTTTAATGCATGAGACTGCTGGAGGAGATAGAGAAGAGGTTCAGGGGCAGCAGGGCTAAAGCGAGGGTCGCAGTGGAGCTTTTACGGCATGGTTTGAGCGTGAAGGAGGCCCCTGGCTGGGGAGCGCCGCGTGTTTTTCTCGGCAGCATCGAAGTTCCATACAAGAGCGTTGCAGAAGCCTGCGGAGTGGATTGGAGAACTGTGAAAGAGACCCTTCTAGATATATCTCGAGACCCCTTCCTACGCGAGCTTTACGGGAGGCTCGAGAACGCGGGTCCTTTCCTTCGCGGCGTCACAAAGCTGCTTCGCTACCGGTGCGTAGTCGTTGAAACTGTGAAGGACCAGCCGGGAATCCTAGCGTACGTCGCAAGCATATTGGCGGAGAAGAACATAAACATCTTACAAGTGGTGGCTGAGCATCCGTTGCTCGTAGAGAATCCTAGGCTCTACATCATAATCGAGGGCGAGGTGCCTGGCGACTTCGTCCCCCGCGCGCTCCAGCATCCAGCGATTAAGAGCGTGACTGTCTACTAGCCTTCGCTCTGCGCGACGCGCGCGAAAGAGAGGAAAAGGAAGGCTTGAGAGTGGAGGACGAGGGTTGACAAGCGGCGCTCGAAGTCTTCATGCGCGCTAATATGCTCAGCCAGCTAGCGCGCGCGACGAAGGTAGGAGTCGACGCCCAAAGCAGCCTTTCTCCCGCTCTCCATGGCCTTGTAGATATTAGAAGCACCGTGCGCAACGTCTCCCGCAGCGAAAAGCCCAGCTACGCTACTCATCATGTTGTCGTCCGTTAGCACCCTGCCGTCAGACGCCACCTTAACACCCATCTCGGTGAGCGAAGGCGGTGGTGTTGGGCGGAGGCCGGCTGCCACTATAACAGTGTCAGCCTCGATCACTCTTTCGCTACCCTGTACAACCTCTAGCGCCTCACCTCTTGCGCTTGTCGGCTTAACGCTCGCCACCTTTAACCCCTCAACCCCTTTAGCTCCGACTATCTCTATGGGAAGCGCAGAGTCGATAACTTCGATCAACCCCCTTTGCTTTAGAGCGGTAAGCTCGCGCGCAGCTGGGGCGACGTGAAGCGGCCTCCTATAGACAACGATCGGTTTGACACCGTACGCTCTAGCCGCCAGCTCGCACGCGTCGACAGCGCTTAATCCTCCGCCCACAACGACTACGCGGGTGCCGGGCTTAGGAGGGGGTGGGCCGTACCCCAGCTCGTACGCTACATGACTGTACAGCCATTCCAGCGCGTAGTACACTCCGGGAAGCTCCTCCCCCTTAACCCCCATTCTAGTACTTTCCCACGTGCCGGTAGCCACGACCGTGGCATCGTATTTTTTAAGATAGTCGAACACCGGCTGCCTCGAACCGATCTCGGTACCTGTGTGGAACTCAACATCCAATCTTTCTAATTCTCTAATAGATTTTCTGACGACATCTTTTCTGAACCGGAAGCTTGGTATCACGAACATCAGCATACCTCCAGGCTCTGGTAAACGGTCGAAAACGTGCACTTCGTACCCCTTGCAAGCTAGCTCGCCGGCAACTGTAAGCCCGGCCGGTCCGGCGCCCAGTACAGCCACCTTGTAGCCAGTGGATGTCGAGGGCTTCTCAGAACACCTTGCAAACTTCACACGAGGTTTTCGCAGCCAACGGTAAAAATTTTGCGGAGGATGATCCAACTATTTTCGGAATTTTTTTAGGAGAGTTTAAAACTGAGAGAACACGTCGCCGCTATACGCGCGTACCGCTATGAAGATTTTGGCTGGCGCGCTAGCCGCTAACCTTATCAGCTTCCGTTTGATTAACCTATCGAGATCGATGGAGCTTGAGGATCTACTGGCTTTGTACGGTACACGGTTCGCAGAAGCTGTGCAGCTTCTGGAAACTTTCCTCGAGAGCGGCGAGCCGGTGCATCTTCGGAACGCTTCGGTTATCCTAACTTCCGTGGGAAGGGAAACCTACTGCGCGCTGACGGAGCACCGTCACGCGATCTTGGCTGCATTAAGCCTCGAAGCCGGTGCCAGGCTGAGAGAGAGGGCTGTTGAGATAGAGAAAAGGGGTTTACGCGGTACAGATTTAGAGTATGTGGCTGACGTCTGCGAGCTGTTAAAACGGATATCGAACTCGATAAGCAGTGGCGAATACGAAAAAAGCTACCGGGAGATGATCAACCGCCGTAGAGGCGCTTAATGGGCGCCTCCTCCTCCCTGTGCATTATCGTTATGGCGCTGGTGGGGCAGTGGGTTATGCAGGCCCTGCACATGACGCAGTTCTGCTCGTTCACGGGGTACGATTTACCTTTTTTGATGACGAAGACCTTTGAAGGGCAGACTTGATAGCATGTGGCGCAGCCTATGCACTTCTCGTGATCGACGATCACGCGCGGCATAGCTAGACTTCAACGATCTCGTACTGCTTGGTGCCGAGTCCCACCTTCTCCGCTGCCTCGACCTGTATGTACGGGTCCTTGCCGTGGATCTTCAACCACTTGTTATCACCGGGCTTGAGGCCCAGCTTTTCAGCCACAGAGCCCGGCATAACTGGCGCCTCGTCCACCATTCTCAGTGACGCGTGCTCGACGGCAACGATGTCATCGGAGATGAGGATGCCGATGTCGGGCACAACCGGCAAGTCGGACCACGGCGCGCAATCGCACGTCGGCTGAATGTCCATCACGTAGTTTATATGGAGGGCTTTCCCGCGCTTGTTCCTCAACACCGCTCTAACAGCGTCCACCATTCCCTCCTGGAACGCCTTCCCGATGCTATCGAGCCTCTCGAGCTGGTGAATCTCGCCGCGAGTCCTGTAGCTCGTGCAACCCATCGCGATGTTCTTGATAGCGGCACCAGCGCCCGGGGATCCATGCCCTTTGAAGTGGGAGAAGTTCACCAGAACGTCAGCGTCATGCACGTTACCGGCCACTTGGATCCTCTTGAGGTGATAGTAGTTCTCGAGCTCAACCTCGTAGAAGAAGTTCTCTTTAATGCCGTTTGCAGGCAGTAGCGGCGCGCCCACAGTCTCGTAGCCGAAGCCATTCTGAATCCCCGCGTAAACGTGTCTCAAACCCCACGTGTCTGTTATGAAGGGGAACGCGCCAAGCTGTTTGAGGTAATCGACTAGTATGCGCACGAAAAGGGGTCTAATGAACCGGTAGCCTCCTCCCTCCATGTCGCCCACGTGGACTTTAACCGCGACTATGTTGCCCTTCTCGACCATGCTGGAGAGCGGTGACTCCTCTAAAGCCTTCCTAAACTTGTAGGTTAAACTGTACTCTTTGTTAAGCTGGGGTAAACGGGCGCTAGCGAATAGAACCTTGCTCGGCATAGAACCCCCTTCTTCTCAGCTATATAAAAACATTTGCCAGGAACTATGCTCACCAAATTTTTAACGAAAACGATAACATGCGCACTAAAGCAATCCTTGATTTACTTATCAGCATGGTCTATCTTTAGCGCGCGCCACGCCGTTACCCCGCGCTTGGTGCGGGGTTACTGTTTTTCTCTCTTCCGTTGACCGCTATCACTTTGCTCGCTGTCGGTATGAAGCTGAGCACTTTGACTCGCCCTGACACTTTCCCTCCGCCTCTCGCTAGGATGTTCATCGCCGCGTTAATATTGCCGTGTATCGTGTGCCCGAAGGGGCACCATACTAACCCTCTCGGCTTCCTAACCACTTCGCACCCGTGCCTAGCGCAGGTTCTCGAAGTTCCATTCTCGGAGATCTCGAAGAGCGCGATCTCGTGGTTCTCGAGCGTGATCGCTAACCTTTGCTTCAGCTTTCGATAGCTCCACATGTTCGTGTTCCCTTTACCAGGCTTGTCGTGCGCCAAGCCCCGCAGACCGCCGATGAACACTGTATCTACGCGAAGCGCGCGAGCTCTACGCGCCAAATCCGCCGCCATGTTGGCGAAAACCTGATCCCTCCGCCTTCTTTGCTTGTCATAGAGGCGCTTACGCTCTTCCTTCAACACGCTCCTATCTATTTCCTCGAGCTTGGGATCAGACAGCATCCTGTCGATTTCCGCGATCTTCTTCTCGAAGTAGAAGTAGTCGCTCTTCAACAGCCCGCCCCTGTACAGCAAAGCTACACCCTCGCCGCTCTCGTTCAACGGCTCTGTAACGAATGCGATTAAGCGCTCCCTACCCAAATAGATGCCAGCCTTCAGGTTTCCGCTACGCTCCCGCTCCAGCGTCACCTCCACGCTTACGCGAGCGTACCAACGCCTCTTTACGGGATCATACTTGATGGTCAGCCGCTCCAGCTTCGCACCAGGCTTGGTGAGCCAGCGGGGCTTTCCCTTGAACGGAATGCTCACGTTCCAGTAGCCGAGGTGAAGCGTCTTTCGCTCCGGATCGATCTTGTAATTGTCAAAGCGGACGACGATAATTGGTACGCGCTGCCCATCCTTCTTCCTGTAGCCCGGTGGTCGAACCTGCTGCCAAGGCTCCATCCTCCCTTCTTTAGCAGCCTTCAGCAACCCGATGAAGCTCTTCCACTGCTCACCGATCAATCTACAGGTCTCGCGGAAGTTCGCGCTACCCAAAAGCTTGTAAATATCGAAATACTCTGTCTTCCGCCGCTTCCAGGCTGACTTCCAGCTGCAATCGATCTTTTTGCGCGTGTTCGAGCGCGCCCGCTCAAAGAACAGCTTCCTCCGCCTAAAATTCTCCATGTTGATCAGTTTGGCTGTGGCATCTCCCATGTGCCGCAGGAAATCTTCCAGCTCAGGCGTCGCGAGCAATCGCAAGTTGTCCACCCTTTGCACGCGCACCGCTTGGGCTCCACTCCCCCTCCGCAGCAGGGGTCACCGCAAAGCTCCAACTGGAGCCGAGCCCAAGCGTTCAAAGGAAGCAAGCTTTCCACTAAAACTCGATTGCAAACCGCGCTCCCCAAAACGCGGCTCACGCATTTCCAAGCGAAACCGAGGTTTAAAAAGATGATGTAGAGAAGACTGAAAGTAAAATTTTATAACCAGAAAGTTAAAGAAAAAGATAAAGAATACTCTTATACTGCTAGGCTGGCGAAGAAATAGGAGGCAATAACGGCGTCACGCTGTTTACGGGGCAAACCATAAGCTTTAAGGCGTGTACACGCGCGCGAGCAGCTTGATAACATAAACAAGCTGATGCAAGGCTCATCAACGGCAAGTTAACATCATTCTAGCGCGCGTCTATCTTTAAATAGTGAGTGATGACCGAGCTGGCGGGTAGTGGCGGGTGGGGGTAGTTTACACGCAAGAAGGGTTAGGGGTTGCAGCGAGGAAACCCCGTGTAACTGTAGCATTGGTCGTGCTTAACGTCGTCATCTACTTTCTCACAACCTGGGATAACGCTCTGCTGCAAATATCTGACAGCTGGTTATGGTGGGGAGGTTTCGTGCCAGCTTATCTCCTCGATTCACGCCAGCTTTACAGGCTTCTAACCTCAATGTTCCTCCACGCTAACCTTTTCCATATATTTTTCAACATGCTGTTCCTTTACAATTTCGGAAGGCTCGTGGAGCAAGCACTCGGCGGCAAGAGGTACCTCGCCCTATACTTGCTCTCGGGGCTCGCCGCAGAGCTCTTCCACACGGCGTTCATCCCGGTGGAAGGGCCCCTATCGGCGTTCATCCCTGCCATCGGCGCTTCTGGAGCTATATCGGGAATCCTCGGGGCGTACCTCCTCTTATTCCCGGGGAGCAAGCTCTCAATGTGCTTCTTCTATATTTTCTTCCCCATCTGCTTCACAATGAGCGCTGCCGCCTACCTAGTATTCTGGTTTGTTACGCAAGTGCTGCAGGGCTACGCTGGTGCTAGCGTCGGCGTTGCCGTTTTCGCTCACGCCGGCGGATTCTTGGGCGGGATGGCCTTGCTGCCTTATGTGCTGGATAGGGAAAGGCACAGTGTGCTTCGCGCTCTTACAGCTAGCCAAAGAGTTTTCAAGTATCTGTTCCTCGGATCCGCTGGCCTAGGGCGTCTTAGCAAACTGGTACTTGCCGCTACAATTGCAGCGGTAGCGGTGGGAGGGATCTATTCGGCTATCGCGGCACGAGAGCTGAGAGTTCCTGTTAAAGTTCTCGGTTTCACAGTCTCTTACAAGCTCTACGAATCGGGCGGTTACCCCGTCGAGACTGGTTACGACAGCGAAGCGGTTATCATTCGTGTGGAACGGGAGCCAACGCTTGTAACACAAATCGCCTCCCCCAGCGTCAGGATCGTCTATAACAGGCTCGATGCCGCTGGCGTCCTATACGATACAGCTGCCGCCGGGGCTGCAAGGACCATCGCTTTTAAGCGCACCCTCAGCGTATCCGGGGTACGGGTGGACGTGAACTTAAGTATGGAGGCCGCATACGACAGCGACGGTTACCTTGACGCTGCAAACGGAACAATGTACACGACAGTTCTCACGTGTACAAGTGGCGTCTGCACTCCTTCGGGGAACGGCGAGTTCAGCTTTGAAATAAGTTCTCTCGCTGAGCTGAAAAAGGAAGGGGGGCCGCTGGCCGTCGCTGTAGCTTCCCTATCGATAATTTCAGTAGCTGTGAGCGCTGCCGCCTTAAACAACGTCCTCAGGAAATCCGGAGAACTTGAAATACTGGCCTAGACTGTCCAGCCGGATGGTGTCCGGCTTGATCAGCTCTAACGCGCGGCAAAAACGCTGGGCAGGGGTTCTGCATCCAGCTTTCCTAGCGCTAGCTTCCGCTGCCACTTTCGCTCACGCGGTCTGGTACACGCTTTTTCCCATCTACCTGCGCTCCAGCGCGCCACTCGAGCTTTGGCAGGTGGGCGTTATATCGAGCCTTACACTCACGTTGTCGTTCGTACTAGCGCTCCCAGCCGGCGTGGTGGCCGACGCGATATCAACGAGAACGGCCCTAATTCTCGCCTCGGCTGGGCAGACTGCGGCCCTCTTGCTAATACCGTTAGCGCTTCACCCGCTTCCGCTGTTAGCTTCTGTAGCGACGTACACTTTCTGCCTAACGTTAAGGGGGCAAGTGTCCCTCCGGCTGCTAGCCGCTAGCAGCGTTCGGAGATCCTGGGGTTCCACCTACTCGGTGTACCTGCTCCTCACCGGTGCGAGCAATGTAATCGGTTCCTACCTCTCAGGCCCCTTAGCGGAACGAAAAGGCTTCGGCACTGTTTACCTCGTCAGCGCAGTTCTCTTCCTCCTAACGCTCCCCTTCTCATACCTCGTCGAAAGGGTGCCCGGCAATAGCGGCCGGCGGGCGGTGCGGAATCTCAAAGCGCTTCAAGACGGTAGTTTCGCTCGCTTAACAGCTTCGCTGGCCCTGCACGATCTGGCCGTTTTCTCCGCTTCATCTTACGTTCAGATTTTCCAGCGAGAAATTGTGGGGTTATCGCCGAGCCATATCAGCTTGTTGACAGCTATCGGCTCCGCGGCTTCGCAAGCGGCGCAGCTCGGTGCAGGCTACTTCGCCGACAGGTTTGGTGCTAGGAAAGCTTTAGCCCTCCACTACCTAGGCGTGTCGGCAGGGTACGCTGTAATGGGTATTGGGGACAGCTTCGAGGATCTGCTGGTAGCGACGCTCGTACAAAGCGCTTTTCTACCTTTCGACATGCCTGCGCGCCGGAAACTCTTATCTCTCATGGCTCCAGAGAACGCTGTAGCCACCATCAATGGACTTTCCGACGCGGTTGTAGGTCTTGTCTCTCTCCCTTCTCCCTTGCTGGGGGGTTGGCTGTGGTACTGTGTAGGCCCCCGAGGCATGCTGGCCGCTTGCGCCGCCCTTAACCTGATGGCTTTCCTACCCCTCGCAAGACTCAGAGATGGAAGCGAGTGAGGCGCTCGCTTTCGGGATCGATCACGATAACCAAATTCTCGCGAATAGGATCCATTCGAGCTTGAAGGTTAAGGACGAGGGTGCTTGAAACCGCTGCGAAAAAGCCAGACCTATCCGTTACGAAAATTTCACCATATTCCCTCAAGCTTTCCTTGACGATGTGTCGGACAACAGCTAGTTCGGCTTTCCAAGCACCCTGCTCGCGTTTCACTAGGAGGACGAGTGTGTTAGCAATCCCCTTAATAGCCCCCAGCTTTTCGAGATCCCTGTGAAGCTCAGCTAGCGCTTCTCCTAGACTAGCTCGCCCCAACCTCTCCGCCAGCGCGACCGAATAAACGAATGAGTCTACGCTATCGAGAAGTGGCTTCTCTTCAATCAAGCCAGCCAGCTTGTCCACCGCCACTCCGCCGTTCTGGGCGACGAAGAGCACCCCACCGTCCCTCGTGTCGAGGGGGAACGGGTGTGCCGCCCCAACTCCCAGCGGGGTTCCTCTGCTCGCCTTACGCGCGTGCGCGATCAACACCACCGGCGCCGCGAGTAAGCTAGCTAGGGTTTCCAAAGCTGCATCCTCCCAAATCGGGGCGGCCGACCGGTAGTGAAGCAGCCGGTTGCCTGTTAGGGCGGCTAAGCCCCAACCGTCATTGTGCGAGGCATCACGGCTAGAAAGCTTCTGCAGAAGAGGGTCATTAGAGGCGGCTTCAGCCAGCGCGCGCAGCCAGGCTCGCGCGTCGAAATCGCCTCTAACGGCTAACGCCACCATCCTGCACACGTGAGTCACCTAATGCATCTCTTCCTCGAACACCCTCCTGAACGTCTCGTAAGCCTCCCTGCCGTAGAGGCACACGACGACCCTCTTCAAGCTCTTGGCGCTGGGCGCGAACTCCTTCAGCACCCTGGCCATGATGCTGGCGCACCGCTCGTACGGGTATCCGAAGACGCCGGTGGAGATAGCGGGTAGCGCGATGCTCTCGAGGCCCAGTTCCTCGGCCTTGAGCAGCGAGTTCCTGATGGCTGAAGCGAGTTTCTCGTCGCCTTGAGGGTCCCCGTACCGAGGTCCCACCGCGTGTATAACGTACCTCGCCTTAAGCCGGCCAGCCCCCGTAACCGCTACCCCACCTACAGGGACGGGGCCGTGCTCCCTCACGTAGCGGTCGCTCTCCCCCTGGATCGCAAACCCGCCTTTCCTGACGATCGCGGCCGCCACCCCGCCGCCGTGCTTCAAGTACTCGTTAGCCGCGTTCACGATCGCGTCAGCTTCTAGCTCCGTAATATCGCCTTCAACAAGCTCGATCGTCAACCGGCCTAGGCTGAACTGAAGGGTCATCGAGCTCACAACGCGTACGCCTATTAAAGCTCTGCGCCACCGCGTGCGCAAAAACCATATGCCAGCTGTACAGCTAACGCTGGAAGATGCACTGGTCGCTAAGAGTTCAAAACAGAGGCGCGCGTTATCTCGCTCCTGTTAGCTAGTACGGGAGCTCTGAACTCGCTGGAAAGGTTTTTCGAGGACGGGAGCCGAGGGGGGTTAATGACGCTGCTTCAGCGAACTGAGCTTTCCGAGAGTCTGCCTGTAAGCGTAGTAATACCATCCTACAGAGGGGGGAGTAGGCTGCTGCGGCTGGTCGAAAGCTTGCTGAGCTGCGAAGGGAAGCCTACTGACCTTGTAGTAGTGGTGGACGAGCCGGAGGAGAGCACGGTGGAAGAGCTGTCGCAGCTGTGCGCCATGGGGCGGTGTAAGCTGGTCGTAAGGCGCTCGCGCTCGGGGAAGGTTAGCGCGCTCAACGAGGCTATAGCGCTGGCGGGCGGCGACGTAGTGCTTTTTATCGACGACGATGTGGTAGTGGAGGATCCGCTTTTCCTGAAGAAAGTTGCAAAGGAGATGGAGAATTGCGACATAGCTGACATCAAGAAGGTGGTTATAGGGAGAGGGCTGCTGGCAGGGCTCGTTTACATGGAGTACGTTGCCTACAACTTCGCCAGCAAGCTGATGGCGAAGCTCGCTGGAAGGACGATCGCGATCAACGGGGCTGCTTTCGCTGCAAAGAGGGAGGCGCTCCGCGCTCTCGGCGGCTTCCGCCGCCGCCTATCCGAAGACTTCGACTTAGCGCTCAGAGCCTTTCTACTGGGGCTGCGCTTCAAGTACATCGACAGCACCTACGTCCTAAACTACGCCCCGAGCAGCTGGAGGAAGTGGATGAAGCAGAGGAAGCGCTGGGCCGTGGCCTTGGCTTCGTGGTTGAAAGAGAACTGGCGCGCACTCCTATCGGCTGCCCGCAGGATGCCGCACGTGCTCATACCCGGTTTGATCGCTTCCCTTCCTTCGCTCGTGACAACGGGGCTCGCGCTAGCACTCTACAACCAAGCTTACGCGAAAGCGGCTTACGCTATCCTGGTGCCGGTAGCGTCGCTGCTGAGAGAGGCCCTACCCTTCGCAGCCCTCTTCACGGTAACGCTTCACGTGACTTACGCGGTCACGACGCTCGTGCTCGCACTGGTGGTGGCGCTGCTCGGGCTCCTCCACGTCGCGATCGCCAGGTACGTTCGAATGCGATCCCACGCGCACCTGCTGCCCATCTACCTGCTCTTCTACCAGCCGCTTTGGCTCACCGTGATCCTAGCCGGGCTCGTCAGAGTCCTGCTGCTCGGGAACGAGAAAGTGGACGACTGGGTGGTGTAGGCCGCTGCGGGGGCGCTCAGGCGGACTTTTCCCTTTCTCGGCTAGCGCTGCCGCCGAGCGATCTCAGCTATCAAGCGGGCCGCTTCGGCGAGGTCGCGCACGACGTAGCCGCGCCCGCCGAGGTGCGCCCCCCTCTCGAGCGTGCCCGCCCTGTCCACGAGGACCGCTTTCACCCCCATCGACATCGCGCCCAGGAAGTCCTCGCGGAAGTCGTCGCCGACGTGCGCCGCGTGCTCCGCCTCGACGCCGGCCTCCTTGAGCGCCTCCAGCGCTTTCTCGAAGATCGGCGGGTCGGGCTTCAGCGCGCCGGCCTCGTCCGCGTACACCTGGGCCGCGAGGAGCTCGCCCAGCCCGGCGCGCTCGAGGAGCAGCCTCGTCACGTAGCCGGGCCAGAACGCCACGTTGCTCACGGCGGCGAGAGCGAAGCCCTCGCTCCTCAAGGTCTCGAGCGCTTCCCTCGCCTCCGGGTAAGCGAGCGCGGCGGGGTCGACGGAGAGCGCCGCTTGGGCGAAACCCCTCTTCACCAGCTCCCGCGGGCACCCCAGCTCGGCGGCCAGCAGGCCCACGCAGTGCTCCACGATCCCGCTGATCGGGATCCTGCCGGCCGCCCTCAGCCCCTTGACGCCGCGGTAAGCCCTGCGGAGCGCCTCCTCGACCTCGCCTCTCGGCTTCGAGGTGAGCGCGGCCAGCCGGGCTGCAGCTTCGCTGTAGAAGGCTTGGATGGAGAGCAGGGTGTTCCACACGTCGAGCGTGACCGCCAGCCTCACCCCGGCTCACCTCGCGGGGAAGGGGTTGAGCCAGGCGCCCCTTCCCTCGCCGTCGTAGAGCTCGAGCCTGGCGTACTTCCTCGCCGGCAGCTCGCCCCTTAGCTCGACCCGCACGATGCTTCTGCCGCGCGCCTGAACCTCCGCCACCGTGCCCCCAAACTTGACCCTGTAGAAGCGGGCGCCCCCCTCCTCCCACCTCTCCAGCTCGACGGGCAGCCCCTCGGCGCTCGCTAACCTCTCGAGCAGCTCGACGCTCAGGTAAGCGCCCCGCGTATCGCCCGAGAGCAGCTTGACCTGCGCCGCGCCGCTCGTCTCCACGCGCAGCAGGCCCTCGCCGACCTCGTAGCTCCCGACCGCGACGCCACTCGACGCGTAGAATCGCCCTTCGAGCAGCGCCCTCAGCGCCTCCTCCCCGTCGGCCTCGCCGATGTCTAGGGCGACCCAGCCGCCCAGCGCGTCGAGGGAGTAGTTGTGCGAGTCGTCCACCGCCAAGCCGTAGCTCGCGACCCCCCGCGAGAGCGCGTAGTCCCAGTGCGGGCCGGAGTAGCCGCGGCTGATCTCGACCTCGCACCCGTGGTTGTACACCTCCACGCCCGCGTAGCCCCGCACCCTGAGCAGGTCCTCGCCGCTCAGCATGCTCCAGTACGGGTGCGCGATGAACGCGAAGTACCCGTTGTCGCGGGACCACTCGAGCAGCTTGTTCGCGTCGCGCCTCACGCTCTCGGGGGGTTCTGCGTCCAACCCCAGGACCACCACGTGGTAGCTCCCGCTCGCTCCCTCGGCCCTCGCTTCAAGCTCGATGCCGGGCACGAAGCCCGGCTGCGCTACCTTCGTCACCTTGTTGTGGTCGGTGAGCGCCACCACCCCGAACCCCGCTCGGCGGTAGAACGCTACCACGTCCTCCGGCTCGAGCCTCCCGTCGGACCGCTTCGAGTGCGCGTGGAGAGCGGCCTTAACCCACCCGCGCGTGGGCAGCTTCACGGCGACCCCCAGCCTCCGCCGGTATTAATGCGTGCTCGCGCGAAACGCTAATACGCGGCCGGCGGCGGGCGCTCGGCGTGGACAGGGGGGAAGCACTCGAGCTGCTGAAGGCCCACTTGAAGGACGAGAGGATGGTAAAGCACTGCGTCGCCGTGGAGGCGATCATGAGGGCTCTGGCGAGGAGGCTGGGCGAGGACGAGGAGCTGTGGGGTCTCGTCGGCCTCCTGCACGACATCGACTACGACGAGGTGGGGCGGGACCCGAGCAGGCACGGGCTCGAGGCGCTCAGGATCCTGGAGGGCAAGCTGCCGAGGCACGCACTCGAAGCGATCGCGGCGCACAACGAGCACAACGGCTTCCGAGCCGGCAGCGGGGCCGAGCGGCTGCTCCACGCGCTGCGCGCGGCTGACCACGCGAGTGGGCTCATCGTCGCCACTGCGCTCGTGATGCCGGGGAAGAAGCTGGCCGAGGTCAAGCCCGAAACCCTGCTCAGGAAGTTCAAGCAGAAGGACTTCGCGAGGGGCGTGAGCAGGGACCGGATAAAGGAGATCGAGGCGCTCGGCCTGAAGCTGGAGGACTTCCTGGCCCTCGCGCTGGACGCGATGAAGAGCGTGGCCGGGGAGCTGGGGCTGTAGCCGGCAGCGGGAGCGGGGTGCGCGGCCCGGAGCCGCAGTAACAGTCGCCGCAGTCGCGGGATGCGCGCGGTATTCGGGTACAGCCGAATCGCGTTTAGCGGCGCGCCCGCAGGCTCCGGCGGCTTGCTAGCACTTGGACAATAGCTCCAGCGCGTCGTAGGTGAGCCCCAGCTCATCGACGGAGATTGTTGTAGCAGCCTTGTTGAGCGCTCTCAGCTCCAGCAGCGTTTCGCCGCTCGTGTCGGCGCTCCCGCGAGCTCCAGTGGGAGCTACGCCGTAGCGCTCCCCCAGGAGGTCCGCTAGCAGAGCGCAGCCGCTCGCGTTGCGCGAGCTTCTCACGGCTTTAGGAGCCGGTACAACGGGCGTGGCGTCGACGAGCTTCTCGAGGCCTTTCGTGGCTTGAAGCTTGAGGGCGAAGTACGTGTTGGATGTCGCGTTGCCCAGGATCAGGACGAAGTGCTCGACAGGCTTTTTCGCGACCTCCTCGCAGATCTCCCCCTTCAACACGGTGCCGTTGGGGAGCTTCGTCTCGCTCACCCTGCGGTACACCCTCACCACCAGGCTCACCTGGATCGTGAACTCGCTCAAATCCTGCACGCTAACGTTGTAGCCGAGGCTCCTGAGGTAGCTGGCCGCGTCCTCCACCCTGTACCACGCGTTCCGCGAAAACATGATTACTGCTTCAACTTCGGGCCCGCACCCCTCCCCGACCTTGCTGTACACGGTGATAGATTTACCTACGGCTCCGGTTCCCGGCTCGGCGGGTAGGAGGCAGAGCGGGTGGCTCCCGTCCGTCTCAGAGCAGCTAGCGCGCTTCTGCGCGATGTAAAGCACCCTTTGGAAGCCGGGGTCTAAGGCCGCCACAACGACCAGCAGCAAAAGTGCGGTTGCAAGTATCAATAGCAATGCAATGGACGCTTGCGCGAGTGGCTTGGACTCCATCGAGAGAAATAAGCGTCGATACGTTCTTTAAACTTTGCACGGCGGCGCTCACGAGACGTAGGCTTCGGCCAGCTCCACCCGGCCTTCGGTCTTCGGTTCGACGGCGAGCCGGACGAAGGGGGCGCCGACCCTGGCTCGCCACCGGAGCAGCTTGCCCGCGCGCAGCTCCAGCTCTTCGAGCTCGAACCACCTCCCGTCGAGCGAGCAGGCTTCAACGCGTGCCACCCCGCCCGTGTCCACAGCCAGCGCGACCTCCACCTCGGAGCCGGCTGCCGGGACCGGGTGCGAGACCGCGGGCCCCCTCAGCGGCCCCTCCAGCGTCTCCTCGGAGCCGTAGCGGTAGAGCTTGAGCGCTAGGTTCGGCCGCTCGTCGCCCTCGAGCACCCTGATGCCCCACGGGTGGAGGTCGTCCCACACCCACTCGCGGTCCACCGGCCCGCCGTCGATGTCGATGAGCACGGCGAGCGAGGAGCTCGGCCTGAGCTGGGTGGCCCCCACCGAGTACGGCGCCCCCTCGTGCAGCGCGAGCGGCCGCTCTGAGTCCACGAGCGCCGCGGCGGCAACCAGCCTGTAGTCGATGAACCAGAGCGCTAGGTTGCGGTGGACCTTGACCGTGTACGCGTGCCTCCTCGCCGCGATGTCGCCGGGCGCGGGGAGCTTCAGGCTGAGCGGGCTGGGCCAGGCTCCCGCGAACGCCCTGAGCGCTCCCCCTTGGAGCATGAAGTGGACGACCCCGCCCCCGAACAGGTCTTCGGCTTCGAACCCGAACCAGAGCATCGGCCCCTCGGGCCCCCAGTCGGGCAGCCTCGCGTTGAGCTGGAAAACGCCGTACCTGAAGGTCTCGCGGGACCGGAGCGAGAGGGTGACGAGGCCGGGCGGTCTCGCGTACCTGGCGAGCGCGAACTCCGTGTACCTCCTCTCGTCCCACGAGATCCTCCAGAACTTCTCCGGGTCCTCCAGCCTGAACCGCTCGCCCCCTCCCTCAGTGGGCTCGCGGACCCAGCAGTAGAACGCGCTGCCCACCCCCTTCTCCAAAATTGCGCCGAACCTTACGGTCACGCGCTTCACCGGAGGGGTGGCCACGGGGGCCCGCCGAGCTTCTCGAGGCGCTTCAGCAGCTCGTCGTAGCGGGCGGGGTCGAACGGTATCTCCACGGGCCTGTGCTCGACGGCCGACATGATGATCGCGTTGATGAGCTCCACGCTCTTCAGGCCCTCCTCCCCCGGGACCTCCGGCTCCCTGTCCTCCAACACGGCCCTCGCGAAGTCGCGCAGCACGGCTTCGTGACCGGTGAAGGGTTCCTCGGCTTTGACCTCCTCGATGGTGAACGCCGCGCGCGGCGCGCCCGGCTTGAGGGAGGCGTAAACGGCCCGGCGGATGGGCGGCGCGTTCCTGTAGACGAACACAGAGGTCTCGTTCCTCAACCCCTGCTCGCTGCGCTTGGGGCTCGTCTCGACAAGCAGCATCGCCTTATCGCCCCTCAGCTCGATATTCGTCATGTCCGGGTAGTCGAGGGTCGAGAGCTGCATCACTCCCTGGCACCCGCCCTCGAAGACCGCCGCAGCGCTGACGAGGTCCTCCACCTCGATATCGTGGCCGGCGGTGGCCGAGTAGGCGAAGACCTCCCTCGGCCGCCTGCCGAGCAGCCAGAGGAAGAGGTCGATGTAGTGGACCGCCTGGTTGATGAGGACGCCGCCCCCCTCCGTCGCCCACTTACCCCTCCACGCGCCGCTCAGAAAGTAGGCCATGTCTCTGTACGTCACGTAGCGGAGCATAGCCCGGTAGATGTAACCCATCTCTCCCCTGTTGATCATCATCTTCGCCTTGCGCACCCTAGGCTCGAACCTGTTCTGGAAAACGACACCCAGCTTCACCCCCCTCTTCCTCGCTTCGCCGATCATCGCTAGGCACTGGCTGACGGTGGCGGCCATCGGCTTCTCCGTCAGAACGTTCACGCCGCGCTTCACAGCCTCGATCGCGATCTCTGCGTGCGTCGGGTGCGGGGTGCAAACGGAGATAACGTCCACCTGCTCCTTCTCTAGCATCTCGACGTAGTTCGTGTAAGCCCTCGCATTGAAGCGTGAAGCGAGCTCTTTTGCGCGTTCCTCCAAAACGTCGGCGACGGCCACAAATTCGTACTCCTCCAACCTGCTAGCGACCTCAGCGTGGTGACGGCCTATGCCCCCGGCCCCCACAACCGCGTATCTGAGCTTTGCCACAAGCGCGCGTAGTAGCTCAGGTAAAAAAGGCTTGCCGGTAATCGACACTTACTTTTAAGGCACCGTGAAGCCTCCAACAGTTTGTGAGTGTAGGAAAAACTAAGAACTGCAGTGAGTGTGCCTATTTCTCGAGGGAAGCAAGCTACTGCATCCTACTCGGGGTGCCTGTCGGAGACCCAGACAACCCTCCATGCGCTACGCGTCCCAAAAGGACGTGCGACGTTTGCCCCCACTACATGCCGCGCGCCAAGTACTGCGCTCTCCTTGAAGTCAAAGTGTGGAATCCAGAAAGACCGCCATGCGCCCAGGGATTCCATGAGGCTGCCCGAGCGATTCCTGTCACGCCAGCTGCTAGGCGCCCAGAACTTGGGGCGAAGCTGATAGCAGCCGTTAAATCCGGAAGGGCAGAGGAAGTCAAGCGGCTACTCGAAGAGGGAGCGGATCCGAACGCGAGGGACGAGCGCGGCTTCACGCCGCTCCACCTAGCATGCGCCAGAGGCGACACAGGGCTAGTGCTGCTGCTGCTCGAACACGGTGCGGATCCTAACGCGGCGGGAGGTGCAGGGGTGACGCCACTTCACGTGGCAGCCTACGGCGGTCACCGGGATCTCGTGTCTGCTCTACTGAAATGGGGAGCTAATTCATCGCTCAGCGACAGCAGCGGCAAAACGCCTGCGGATGTGGCTAGAGAGAGGGGCTTCTCGGACCTTGCGGAGCTGATTGAGGCTTTTGCGCAGCAGTTGAGGCCCACCGAGCTGATGCAAGTGGAGAGGAAGATGGGTGAAATGGGCTCGGGGGTCCTCGTGTTGAAACTCAAGTTCGACAGTGAGAGCGTTAGAGAGATCCTCCAGAACCTAAAGGTCCTCTGGAGCCGCGTGGTTGAGTGGAAAATAGAAAAAGAAAATTGAAAATTAGAATTCAAGTTTTAGAGTTTCAACCTTACAGGGTCCCAGTCTCAGCTTCAGCGTCGAGCCGGTGGGCAGCTCTTCGATCTCGGTCTCGTCGAGTCGCGCTTTCCAGATTCTCGCTGGAGGCTTGCCGAAGATCACCTCGACCTCAGCTTCGCGCGAGGAGGGGTTATACAGGCGGAGCACCGCGCACCTCCCGTCCTCGCTCCGCTTGAACGTTGAGAAGAGAGCGTCTCCCCGCACTTCGACCAGCGAGAACTCGGGCTGCAGCTCGCCCTTGTGCGGGATGTCCTCGTGTGCGACGACCGGCACAGCCCACTCGAGAGCGGCCCTGATGACGCCCGCGTCGCTCCACGTGCCGGCGTGCGGGAAGACGGCCAGCTCGAACGTCTGCGGCCCCAAGCACTGCGCGTCGGGCGTCGGGATCTCCGGCCCAGCGTGGCCGGGCCTCGTCAGCAGGTCGCCTTTGGACAGCCAGCCTACTGCCCTGAGCAGCGTGAACACGATCTCGCTACCCAAGCCCCTCACCTCGTACTCGTGCAGCCCCTTCGCGGCAACGCAGAGCCCCCTTCCACCATCGCTCACGTCCACCCAGAGCCTCGTCGGCCACGTAGACACGGGGGCCTTACCTTCACGCCTCACGTAGTAGTGCTGCGGCTCGTTCGGCCTCTCGATCACCATGTAGTGGGTGCTGGCCGCGTGCTTCCCACTCCTCACCCCCGCGGGGAAGACGATCCTCAGCCGGTGGTCGCGAGCCCTGTTGTCCACGAGCACCTCCAAGTCGACGCGCGGGATCCCGCTGTACAGCGTGACCAGGAGCTCCACCGGCAGCTCCACCTCCTCCGCGCTCCTCGACTTGCGGTCTAGCGAGGCGGATGCGGGCACGCGCAGCGCGTAGCGAATCCTCGCGCGCACGCGGACAGGTCCCGCCTCGACGACCTCGAAGTTGGCTCTCACACCCTTACTTGCCACAATCCTGTCGCGCTCGGGCGGCGAGTAATCGTACTCGTCCCCTATGTCGCCGCCGTCCTCGAGGGCCGCTAACCTCTCGTACCTTTCGCCGGTCCGCTTGTCGATCAGCCTGAGCGCTCCCCCGTTCTCCAAGTCGAACTCAATGCGTAAATGCTCGTTCTCGATGAACGCCTCGCCCCAAGCCAAACCGCCGCGCCCGGAGCCCCGCGCTCTCTCCACGGCGTACGCTTTGAAGCCGAGCGCCGGCAGCTCGTCCACCCATACGGCCTCCACCACCCCGCCTTCCAGCTCCCTCACCTGGACGGGAACCTCGCGCCCCGAGGAGTCCCTGAGCACCGCCCCCCTCAGGTCGAACCTAACCACTGTGCTTGTGCGCAGCAGCTCGGCCGCAGCTTCGGCCACGTTGCGGGGAGCCACGCGCGAGAGCTCGCCCAGCATCGGGGCGACGACCGCGTAAGGCCTGAAGCGGGCTACGACTACGGCCCTCCGCCTCCAGGGGAGCGTGTTGAAGGCGACGACGTAGGGCTTGTCGAAGCCGGCAAAGGAGAGGTCGGCTTGCGAGGCGAGGAAGTGCATCGCGTGCCACTCGTACCTGTATCCGGCTCTTCCCCCCAGGAACCACTCCAGCGCGCCGTGCCCCCTCCCCGTACTCTCCAGCAGCTCCGAGGCCAAAGCCTTCGCCTTCTCCAGCCTTGACACCACCTCGCGGTGGACCTCGTCGACGCTGCAGCCGCAGATCGAGTCGTGGGGCTGGCTGAGCAGCACGTACCTCCACGCCGTCGAGATCTCCCGCTCGGGGTATGGGCCGCCGAGAACCCACGCAAGCGCCCAGAGCGGCTCGACGTAGTAGATGAGGAGCGTCTCGCACTCGAAGTTCAACCTTTTCAAGTACGTCCTCGTCGACCACACGCCGTAGAGGACCCAGTGGTAGTGGCTGCTCAGCAGCTCCCCGCTCACTTTTCCCAGCCTATCCCTAGCGGCCAGCGCTTCTTCGAGAACCTCGCGCAGCGACCCCATCTTCGCCGGGACACCCCGCGCGGCGAGCTCTCTCGCGAGCCTCGGCAGGTAGTCCTTGGGCAGGTGATGGTCGCACCCGACCATCCCCGGAACCGAGCTGATCTTCGACCACCTGCTCCAACGCCTCAGCAGCTCCTTCGCCTCCTCGGCCGCGGCCTCGGGGTCGGGCGGCAGCCAAGCCATGTTGCAGTAGCCGTCGGGGAGGTAGAGCGCGACGACCTCGCTGCCATCCGGCCCCATCCAGACGAAGGGGGTCCCCACTTTCTCGAACTCGGGCCCCAATCCCCTGTGGAAGACGAAAGTCTCGATGCCGAAGCCACGGAGGATCTGCGGGAGCTGGGCAGTGTGCCCGAACGTGTCGGGTAAGTACCCGATGCGCGCCACCTCACCGTACTCGAGCCCCCGCGCTCTACCGTATAGCAGGTTGCGGACGAGCGACTCCTCGTGAACGAGGAACTCGTCAGGCTGCACGTACCACGGCCCCACGACGAGGCGCCCGCTCCTCACCAGATCCTTCACGAGCCGATCGTTCTCAGGTTTCACCTCCAGGTAATCGTCGATCGGAGCAACCTGCCCGTCCAACAGGAACTCCCGAAAGCTAGGCTCCCGCCTTAAGATGCCGACTAGCTCGTCAAGGCCTTTAACCAGCCTGTAGCGGAATTTCTCGAAAGAGTAATACCACTCTCTGTCCCAGTGAGTGTGCGCAATTAGGACTAACCTTTCGTTTTTCACGCACGCGGCGCTGAGATCTACCTAAAAACAGTTACGGATAGCACGCGCTAAAACGCTCAGCGGGAAAACCGCTGGAGGGGAAAGGAAGGAATAATTTGCTGTTTCCGTAGCGCGCGTAAGCGCTAAGTACATTAAGGGCTCATGCGGGCGGATCGCCGTGCAAGAGCTTCTATCGCGCCTCCGGTCAGATGCCGCAGCAGCTCCTACCCGCCTTTGCGAGGTGAGCGAGCGTGGAGAGGGTTAAATGCCCGTTCTACCAGCATACAGCACAAGGTATGCGGTGTATTTTAGCCTCCCCGGAGGAGTGGAGAGCGTTACTCTCTAACGGGAGGAGACCCCCTTGCACCGGTGGAGGAGACCCTTGTCCGCTCCGAAACCGCGCAGAGCCGAAAGCCGGCAATAGGGTTCGGGCTCAAGTTTAGCAAACTACGCTTGAACTAAAAGGCTGGTGGGCCCGCCGGGATTCGAACCCGGGACCTCCCGGTTTCTCCGTCCCCGGAAACTTATGAGCCTCGCCCCCGCTACACGCGCGGTCGGGCGCTCTACCGGGCTAAGCTACGGGCCCTCAAGGAGAGCGTGCTACGGGGGGCTTAAAGATTTTGCGGAGACGGATACGTGTCAAGTAAGCCAGCTCATCTTGGGAAGCTCAGCGTAGCCAACCTGCCTAGGCTCGTATTGTGCACTTCTTGATCGCAACTTTAGCTTCCCTTATAACTTGAAAGCCGAATCTATGCGCTAGCGAGGATTGTACGTACTGCCGATGATGACGATGCTGAGATAAAAATGAAAAAATCACTCGAGGATTATAGTTTTAATCTCAAACGGTTTGAAACGCAGAGTTGCGCGGTCGCTGCTGGCCACCAGCCGCTCGCGGTCTTCGAGCAGGTTCGCCTCGTAGACAGCGAAGGTCCTGGGCAGTCTCACCTCGACCTCCTTCTCGACTCCCTCGACCTCGTAGATTCTAACCGCTAGCGCGTCGCGTTTCTCGCAGAGCTTCACCGCTTCGACCACCACGCCCTTTGGGGCTTCGAGCACGCCGGCTTCGGGCGGCAGGTGCCCGCCGCTGCCCTCCTTCACGATGGCTTTGACGCCGCTCCACACTTCGTAGGCTCTCCGGTACACCTCGCCGCTCCTGTAGTCGCCTGGGTGCAGGTACAGGTAGTAGGTTACCTCGTGCTCGCCTAGGTCGCTCCACGGGTTGGGGTGGAAAGGCGATTTTAGCAGGCTCAATCCAACCTTGCCACCCTTAGCGCTGTAGCCGTGGCGCGATGGGGCGATGATCGCGAGCCCCACCTTGCCGTCGGAGAAGTCCGCCCACTTCAGCGCGGGGACCTCGTACTTCGCCTCGTCCCACCTGTCCCTCGGCACGGTGGAGCGCTCGACGACGCCGAATGGCACCTCGTACCAGCCCTTCTCGACGCTGGCCTTGAGCTCGAACCACGCTTTGACCAAGTAGCTCTTCTCCCTCCAATCGATCCTCGTTTTAACCTCGATGAGACGGGATCCGCTGCGCAGGGATACCCTCTGCCTCACCGTGGAGGACTTGAACCTGAGCGCGTACTCGACCGAGGCTACCAGCGGGCCCGCGGCGACGACCCTCGGGGCTTCGGCGACCTCGAACGGGTGGCCGGGCGACTCGACGGTCGAGCGGTCAATGTCCCACGCGTCGAAGTTGCCTGGCTTGTCGGGGTGCGCCTTCAGCACGTTGCTCGGCGCTGCGAGTAGTTCCGCTCCCAGCTTTTTGTCGTAGATGGAGAGCAGGGAGCCGTCGGGCCCCACCTTCACCTTGACCAGCTCGTTCTCGAGCACGACGCTCTCGCCCTCCCTGTACGCCCTCGCGCCGCCAGCGGCCGGCGCCGCTTTGCCCGGCACAAGCGTGGTGTAGCCGAAGGCTGGCACGCGGACGAGAGCCAGCCACCTGCCGTCGACTTCCTGCGCGGCGGCGGGCTCGCCACGAGGCGTCGCGAAGCCGGGTCCCGGGAGCTCCACCAGAGCCTCGACGGGCCACGCGAGCCTGTTAAAGACGATCACGCTGCCCTTCGGCGCGTTTACGCTCTCCGCGATCGCCCTCAAAGCTTTCGAGGAAATACTCGAGAACGCGCGGATCGCTTCCTGTAGGTCCTTGTACGCCTCCTCGTACGCTTCGCGGTTGGAGGAGCCGGGGAGCACATCGTGGAACTGGCAGCGCAGCACGCGCTCCCAAGCTTCGCTGATCTCGCGCCTCGGGTACTCCTGCAGGCCCAGCAGCTTGGCCGCGGCCGCCGCGCTCTCGGCCCAAAGGGCCGCGCTCTCGGCTCTCGCCATCAGCTCCTTGACCTTGAGGTTCGTCGTGTAGACGCCCCGGTGGAACTCGTTGTAGATCTCGCCCTTCCATCTCGGCAGCTTGTCTTTCACCTTGAGCAGCTCCTCAACGTACTCGCGCTCCGAGGGGGCTTCAACGGGCTCGGGCAGCTGCGGGACGCGCTTCAGCAGCTTCAAGCGCTCGAACATGAGGAACGTGGGCCCGCCACCACCGTCCCCGAAGCCGTACGAGTGCACCGCCGGCGCCACGTCCTTCTGCTTGTACCTCTCCCACAGCCCCGCCAGCTCGCCCGCCGTGAGCGTGCCGTTGTACGTGGCCACGATCACGTGCGCCACTACCTCGCTGCCGTCCAGCGCTTCCCACACGAACGCGTGGTAGGGGAACTCGTTGGTGTCGTTCCACATCACCTTGTGCGTGCAGAAGACATCGACCCCCGCCTTCCTCATGATCTGCGGCAGCTGGGCACTGAAGCCGAAGCTGTCGGGCAGCCAGCCGATCCTGCTCCTCTTCCCAAACTTCTCCTCGAAGTAGAGCTGGCCGTAGAGGAACTGGCGAGCGAGCGACTCGCCGGAGACGAGCTGGGTGTCCGACTCCACCCACATCCCACCGATGGGCAGCCAGGCGCCGGTTTCGA
>Ga0080004_1124137_pt1 | contig 44748 bp, 39 predicted proteins | sample WasSprMetagenome_FD_69207 | JGI IMG/M metagenome (GOLD analysis project Ga0080004, IMG submission 69207) | Sulfidic aquatic microbial communities from Washburn Spring, Yellowstone National Park, USA - WS (SPADES assembly) (version 2) | ecosystem: Environmental > Aquatic > Thermal springs > Hot...
GGGCAGCGCGCTCCCTTTTTAAGGTTTTTGGGGGCACATCCCCCAACCCCCCTGGGAGGGGGCTGCGCCCCCTCCCCCCCCTTTCCCCCCCCCGTTGGCTGAGGGTTCGCCAGGGTTTTGGGCCCCACTCGTGGCGGGGCTGCTAATGTGGGCAACTCGCCCCTCTTTTAAGGTTCCTGGGGGCACATCCCCCAAGCCCCCTGGCAGGGGGCTTGCGCCCCCTGGACCCCTCGTTTGCCCACCCCCGTTGGCTTAGGGTTCGCCAGGGTTTTGGGCCCCACTCGTGGCGGGGCTGCTAATGTGGGCAACTCGCCCCTCTTTTAAGGTTCCTGGGGGCACATCCCCCAAACCCCCTGCCAGGGGGCTGCGCCCCCTGGATCCCTGGTTTAACGTAGTGGTGTAGCGCCGCTACGCCTATACTCGGCTCTGCCAAAGGGGCTGATTTCAAGCGGCATTGAGGTTTGAGGTATAATTGTTAGGCGAGGAGGAAGGATGGAGATATTGGGGGAATTTTTGAAGGAAATTGAAGGCCTAAGCAGGGAAGCCCGGGAGCTCCGGGAAAAGTTGGAGGAATTGCGGAGCTTGAGGCCTTCAGAATTGAAGAAGAGTTTGGCCAGCCTATCCGAAATCGGCTGGAAAGTCAAAATCTTGGAGGGAACTACTGAGCGTTTGTTGTCATTAGCTCAAGAGCTTAAACCTTCATTCCTTTCCCAGCTTCGCTCCCTTTTGAACATCCTTTACCCCACTCATGAGGCTTCCATCGCTAAGCTCGCAGCAGAGGCGCTCCAGAAAACTTTGGACGCTGAAGCCGTCTACGCCTTTTTCCCAGAACCAGAGCCTTTAAAGTTCAGGCCAGAGCAGTGGCTTGGGGAAGCAGAGCTGGGAGAGGTCTCGGAGGAGGTGACTAAGGCTCTCAGGGAATTGAAGCCGGCCCTGGTTGCAAAGGGTTTCATAGTGCCCATAAGGAGCCTGAAAGGTCCCAAAGGTTTGCTCTACATCGTGACCGAGAACCGAGGGCGGGAGGATTTGGCTTTCGCCGAAGCAGTGGCTTCCCTCGTCGGAATAGGCATGGAGATTAGGGAAATGGCCGAGGAATTGGATAAGGCCTTCTACGAGTTGGCCAGGCTCCAGGCCATAAAGGAGCAAGAGGAGTTGGAAAAGGATTACATAAGGGCCCTCTTCAGCCGCTTCGTCTCCCCCCAAGTGGTGGAGAAGCTGGCCTCTGACCCCTCAATATTGAGGCTGGGAGGGGTCAGGCAGGAGATAACCATCCTCTTCGCCGATATCCGAGGGTTCACAGCCCTGAGCGAAAAACTCCCACCGGAAGAGCTGGTGAAAACGTTGAATCAATACCTTTCCGTAGCCGCCGATGCCATATTGGAGGAAGAAGGGACACTGGATAAATTCCTTGGGGATGCTGTCATGGCCTTTTTCAATGCCCCCTTCCCTCAAAAAGAGCACGTCCTCAGAGGGGCCAGAGCGGCCCTTAAGATAAAGAGCCGACTGGAGGAGCTTCATTCCCGAAATGCCCTCCCGCTCAAACTGTACTTCGGCGTAGGCTTAAACGTGGGGGAAGCCGTAATCGGGAACATAGGGACATCAATGCAGATGAATTACACCGCAATTGGGGATTGCGTGAACGTGGCCAAACGCTTGCAGGAGATAGCCAAGCCCGGCCAAATACTCATAAGCTCCGCCGTTTACGAAAGGATAAAGGAGAAGGCTTTTGTCCGTACTTTGCCCCCTACTTCAATCCCCGGCAAATCTTCGCGAGAGCACATCTATGAACTTTTGGGCCTTTTGGAGTGAGGGATGATTTTCAAAACCCGGCCTGAAGATTTCCTGGTGCGGGAAATCCTCAAAATCTCTCCCCATCCTTTTGGCCCTTACGCCCTATATCAGGTCACCAAAAGGGGCATTTCCACCCTCCAAGCCCACGTTCGGCTGGCTTCAGCCTTGGGAGTTAGGCCATCGGCTATCGCTTTCCCCGGATTGAAGGATAAGAAGGCTGTGGCGATTCAGTATGCTTCCCTCAAGGGGAAGGGGCCGGAAGAGGTTAGAGGGCCAGGCTTTTCGGCGAAATTGGCCGGTTTCTTCCACCGCCACCTGAGCCCTTCGGATATCCAGGCCAATGAGTTCACCCTCACCATAAGGCTCATCCCGCAAGGCCTGAGCTCAGCCTTGGAAAAAGCCCTCTCCGAAGTCCAGCGTAGTGGCCTCCCAAATTACTTTGACCGCCAGCGTTTTATCTCCATAGGCCCTGATGGGCAATCCCCAGGCAAGAAGATACTCCTGCGCGATGCGGAAGGAGCTCTCAAGGTGTACCTCACAACCCCTTTCCCCCTGGACCCGCCATCGCATCGGGCCTTTAAGGAGAAGGCTAAAACGTTATGGGGCCAGTGGGAGCTGCTCCTCAAAGAAGCTCCTTCCCCTTCCAACTACCGCAGCGTCCTCACTTACCTCAAGGACCATCCCACAAATTTCCGAAAGGCTTTGAATTTGGTAACCCCCAGGGTTTTAACCCTTTTCCTCTCCTCCTACCAGAGCTGGCTCTGGAACAAGCTGGCCGGTAGGTTCTTGAGGAAGAGGCTTGAGGGCCAAGGGGTGCCGTTTTCTCTGCTGGAAATTGCGGGGGAGAAGTTACCCTTTTACGCCTCCCTCCCCGAAGGGCTGAAAGAAGAGCTTGCGGACAAGACTTTGCCCTTCTTCCACCACAAGGCAGCTTTTGAAGAGCCCGAGCTTCTGGGCCTGGCTCAGGAAATCCTGAGGGAAGAAGGGCTTGAGCTCCACGATTTCAAAGCACGTATCTTAAGCAAAGCCTACCTGAGCCGGGGGGAAAGGAAGCTCCTCCTCTTTCCTTCCCTCTCCGCCTACTCCATCGGGGATGATGAACTACATCCAGGCTTTCTCAAGCTGGAGCTTAAAATGCTCCTTCCGCCTGGCTCCTATGCCACCCTGGTGGTTAAAGCTATAGCCCTCAAAGTGCTGGACTAATACTGGATTAGGGCATGGATTGGGTATTTAGCGAGCTTTTCCCTGCCTTTAAGGTAAGTGAGGTCAATGAGGAGGGCGATTCCGGCCACCTCTCCGCCGAGCTTCTCTACAAGCTTGGCCGTCGCTTCCAGCGTCCCTCCCGTGGCTAAGACGTCGTCAAAGAGGAGGACCTTTTGCCCAGGTTTTATAGCGTCTTTGTGGATTTCCACCGCATCCGTTCCGTATTCCAGGGCATATTCTTGCCGGACTGTCTCGGCGGGGAGCTTGCCGGGCTTCCTGGCCGGGACGAATCCCGCACCGAGCTTGTAGGCCAAGGCCCCACCGAATATAAAACCGCGGGCCTCTACGCTCACCACCAGGTCTATACCTTTGCCCATGAATGGTTCGGCCAGGCGGTCAACTGCTTCGCGGAAGGCTTCGGGGACTTTGAGCAGCGTAGTTATGTCCCTGAAGATTACCCCAGGCTTGGGCCAATCCGGAATATCCCGGATGAACTGGGCAAGGTCCATCTCCCCCCTCCTCGGTAAGTTTTGAAGACAAAAGCAATTTTAACATAAGGAGGGAGAAATTGGCAACTAAATCCACCGGCAAAGCCTTGCTCTTAGCGCTAATCCTGGCTCTGGCTGCAGGGTGCACTTTGCATAGGGCCCCAGCCTTCCCGCCTACACCAACTCCCCCACCAACCCCTACTCCATCCCCTACCCCTCATCCTCGCCCACCGCAGGAGATAACCCTAACCGTTTGGCTTCCCGATGAGCTCTTCCTTGAGGGAAGGCCTGGGAAAGAGGAGTTAGAGGCAGAAATCAAAGCTTTTGAGCTGACCCACCCTCAAGTTAAGGTCAAAATTTACACTAAGAAAACCAGGGGCAAAGGGGGAATATTGCACCTTCTTCTCTCCGCCCGCGATGTAGCTCCCTCAGTCCTGCCTGACCTTGTGGTAATGGATGTGGTTGAGGCTGCCGGGATTGAGGGAAGCCTGTTCCAGCCTTTGGACCTAATCCCTAAAGGGCTCTTCCCATTTGCCACGGGCCCAAGGGCTATTCAGCTTGCAGCCAACCTTGACCACTTGGTCTACAATACGGGTATAATCACTTCTCCTCCTTCAAGCTTCTGGGGGATTTTGGATAGCGGTGGGGAATTGCTCCTCTTCCCTTCAGGGGAGACGATAGCTGCCCAATACCTTGCCTTAGGTGGAAGCTTCGCGGACGAGCAAGGGGTGCCGGTCTTGAGTGAAGAGGCATTGGCGAAGGCCTTAAAGCTATGGGATGAGGGGCTGAAGAAAGGGGCGATTTCCCCTCTATCGCTTGAAGTAAAGGACCAAGGGGAAGTCTGGAGGCTATATATTTCGGGGAAGGTGGCAATGGCTGGGGTGAGGGCTTCCAATTTCCTGGCTTCAAGGGTAAAACTTCGCCAGACTGCTTTTGCTCCCTTGCCCTCTGCGGCTCCGATAGCGTGGGGGTGGGTAGTGGGGGTTATAACCCAGGAGCCGAGCAAGAAAGGAGCGGCCGAGGAGCTGATAAATCACCTCCTTTCCCCTGAGCACAACCGGCACTGGGCTCTAACTGCGAACCTGCTACCTGTGCACCGCGAAGCTTACATTGGTGGAGAGGACCCTTACCTTCTCTTCCTGGCCGGTCTTCTGGAATCGGCCGAGCCTGCCCCTTCCTCGGCGCTGCTCAAAGTTTTGGAAGAAGCCCTTCGGAGCGTTTTAGAAGGCAAAGCCACACCCGAAGAAGCAGCCCGCCAAGCAACCGAAAGCCTCCTCTCACATAGGCCATAGGGCCCCAATAGCCAACGAGGGCGGGCAAACAGGGATCCAGGGGGCACAGCCCCCTGACAGGGGGCGTGGTGGATGTGCCTTTCCGACCTAACCCCCTGGCCCCCTTCCCTGCGAGGGAAGGGGGAAAATTTGGCGGGGTTCGGGCCGGGGAGAGGTTAACACCCCAAAACCCTGGCGAACCCTCAGCCAACGAGGGCGGGCAAACGGGAGTCCAAGGGGCGCAAGCCCCCCGGCGGGGTCTGGGGGGTGTCCCGTTCACGCCGACTGAAGTCAGCCTCTTTGAAAAAGGTCGGCCTTCGCCGACCTTAATGCGGGGGTGAAGGGGGCGGAGCCCCATCCCAGGGGGTCTGGGGGATGTGCCCCCAAGAACCTTAAAAGAGGGCGAGTTGCCCACATTAGCAACCCCGCCACGAGTGGGACCCAAAACCTTGGCGAACCCTAAGCCAAAGAGGGTGGGCAAAACGGGGGGTCCAGGGGGGCGGAGCCCCCATGGCGGGGGGGTTGGGGGGTTTCCCCCCACAAAACCAAAAGAGGGGGCAAGTAGCCCACTCTGGAAACCACGCCACGAGTGGGACCCAATACGCCGGCGAACCCTGAGCTTGCGAGGGTGGGCAAAGGGGGTCCAGGGGGCACAAGCCCCCCGGCGGGGGTCTGGGGGATGTGCCCCCAAGCTCCCCATGCTCATTGCGCAATTTCGCAACCTGTTTTATCATTTCTACAAACACCCTGAGGAGAAAAGGCTATGGAGGAAATTTTCCCCAAAATCCAGGAGCTTATGCCTCCGGGAACCCGCTGGGCCCTCTTCAACCAAAGAGGTGAAAAAATCCACTCCGAACTCGCCCCCGAAATAGAAGAACTGGCCTCCAAATTGGTAAGAGCCGGAGCCGAGGTCTGGGATATAGGGGATTACCAGGTTAAGGGCCTTGAGGGCGGTAGAAAGATACTGGCCTTCAAAATCTCCCGCAATTGCATCTTAGTTATGGACAGCCTTGAGAAAGAAGGGGTTCTTCTCCTCGCTGCCAGGCAAGCTCAGAAAATCTGCCCCGAAATTCCCGAAGCCCCTCCGAAAGCGGCAGAGCCTCTTCCCCCACCCGATGTCCTCTTTGAGCTTGCCCTCAGTTACCGAAGCCCAGAGGATGCCCTCAAGGATGTAGGACCTTCCCCCAAAGCCAGGGCTTTAGTCCTGAGCCTGGCAAGACCTCAGAACTTCTCCCAGATAACTGAGGCCCTCAAGAAAGCATGGGTGGACATAACCCAAGAGGAAGTAGCCTCGCTCATAAGAGAACTGGAGGCAAAAGGGGTCATAAGGAGGAGGCCGCGCCGCTCCTTGGCACCTTTTGAAGAAATCTGAGCACGGAGGGAGCCTATGAAAGTTGTCACCGCTGAAGAGATGGCTTCCCTGGAAAAGGAGGCCGTAGCCAGGGGGATAACGGTGGCCAGGATGATGGAGAAAGCCGGCCACGCCGTGGCAAGGGTTATCCTGGCCCTCAAGCCCATACCCAAGGCCGTTTTGGTCCTGGTAGGCCCGGGGAACAACGGCGGAGATGGCCTCGTCGCCGCTTACTACCTCCTTAAGGCCGGAGCAAAGGTAACAGTTTACCTCTGGAAAAGGAAGGCCGAGGGCGACCCACTTCTGGAAAGAGTTGCGGCCGAGGGCGGGACAGTAGTATCAGCCCAGGAAGACCGAGACCTTGAAAAACTCCGGGGCCTTTTAAGAGAAGCTGAGCTTGTAGTAGATTCCCTATTGGGCACGGGCTTCCGCCCCCCGGTTAAAGGCGACTTAAAGGCCATCCTACAAGCCCTCGCTCAAGAAAGGGAGAGGCGCCTCAATTCCCCCAAAAAGGCCTCCATCCGCTCCATCAAAGCCTTTGAGCCATCCTCTAAACCCCGTCCGTTCATCGTAGCGGTGGATATCCCGACCGGGGTAAGTGGAACCACAGGGGAGGCTGACCCTGCTGCGGTCCCAGCCGACATAACCGTAACATTCGGCTTCCCCAAGCGGGGGCATTTCCTCTTCCCCGGAGCTGAACTTATCGGCGAGCTGCTGGTCGCCGACATTGATATCCCAGAGGAGCTGGCCACTGGGGTGGCTGTTGAGCTTGTCACGCCGGAGCTGGTCAAGGGATGGCTCCCTCCCAGGCCAAAGGGAAGCCACAAAGGCACCTTCGGCAAAGTCTTGGTCGTAGCCGGTTCCACTAACTACACGGGTGCGCCTTGCCTTGCCGGCATGGCTGCCCTGAGGGTAGGGGCCGGCCTCGTGACCATGGCTGTGCCAAGCTCCGTTTACCCCATAATTGCCTCCAAGCTTACCGAAACCACCTTCCTCCTCCTGCCCAGCGAAATTGGCTCCATAATCCCCGATGCACTGGAAATCCTTTCCGAAAACTGGCCTTCCTACCAAGTAATCCTCCTGGGCCCAGGCATCGGAAGAGACAAGCAGACGGTTCAATTCGTCCATCAACTGGTCAGGGGAAAATGGGAAAGGGGGAAGATAGGGTTTGTCGGCGGCCAAGAGGTGCCGCTCCCTCCTCTTCCTCCCATGGTCATAGATGCCGATGGGCTAAATGCCCTTGCCGAGCTCCCACGCTGGTGGGAAGAACTCAAAGGGGTAAACGTCCTTACCCCTCACCCTGGCGAAATGTCAAGGCTCTCCGGAATCCCGGCCGAAGAGATAAACCGGCGCCGTCCCGAAGTTGCCCAGGAGAAGGCAAAGGAATGGGGCCAAATCGTAGTCCTGAAGGGGGCTTATACCTGCATAGCTTCCCCTGAGGGCACTGTTTACATAAACCCATTTGCCAACCCGGCCATGGCTACCGCCGGAAGCGGTGACGTCTTGGCCGGGGCTATAGCCGGATTTATGGCTCAAGGGCTTGACCCCCTCAAGGCGGCGGTGGTAGGTGTTTACATCCACTCCCTCGCCGGAGAAATGGTGAGGGAAGAAAAGGGCGAGGCCGGTCCGGTGGCCGGTGACCTCCTGGATAAATTGCCCTTGGCTATAAGAAAGCTCAAAGGAGGGGTGGCGTGAGGATAACATGCGTTGTGGACGATTCGGCTTTGCCCGGCTCAAGGTTTCTGAGCCAGCATGGCCTTTCTTTCCTCATTGAAAGCTACGAACGCTACATCCTTTTTGACACCGGCGCAAGTGGCAAAGTAATCCTCCACAACCTGACCCGCCTCGGGGTTGAACCTGAAAGCCTCTCGGCCGTAGTGCTAAGCCATGCCCATACCGACCATACCGGCGGGTTGGCTGCTATCCTGGAACGCTCCCCAGATATCCCCGTCTACGCTCATCCCGATATCTTCATCCCCCGCTTATCCTTGCGGGAAGATAGGCTTAAAGATGTGAGCTTCCCCTTAAGCTGGGCCACGGCCATGCTTAAAGTTAGGATGAACCTGAGCAAAGAGCCCTTGGAAGTCAGCCCTGGGGTATGGACTTCGGGGGATATCAACCCGCGGCCGGAGCCCGAAGGGCGCAGCGACCGCCACTTCGCACGAGTGGAGGGTCGCCTCGTGCCCGACCCCTACCGCGATGATATGGCATTGGTGCTGGATTTAGGGGATAGGCTGGCCGTAGTTTGCGGCTGCTGCCACGCAGGCATCCTAAATACGCTGAGGGTGGTAAGAGAAAGGTTCCGCAAGCCAATAGAAGCCGTTTTCGGTGGATTGCACCTGGAAGACACCGATGAAGCCACCATAATTCGGGTTGGCGAGGTCCTAAAAGGGTGGGGGATTTCCAAGCTTTACGGGAACCATTGCACCGGAAGCAAAGCCTTAGGCCTTCTGAAGGAAATCTTAGGGGAAAACGTGGAGCCCTTCCCCGCTGGCTCTTCTGTAGTGCTTTGACCTTAGGAGGTTGCTATGACCAACGAGAACCTTAACCAAGGCAAACCCGAGGCCGAGGTCCATTACGAACGCGGTTCAGCCTACCTTGAAGAAGGAAAGCACGACCGCGCCATCGCCGAGTTCACCAAAGCCATAAGGCTTAAGCCTGATCATGCCGATGCCTACTTCAAACGCGGGGCGGCATATTTCATTAAAGGCGATTATGTTCGTGCCATTGCCGATTTCAGCCAAGCCATCAAAATCAATCCCAAGGATGCCGAAGCTTACTACAACCGCGGGGTGTCTTATCTCGTAAGAGGTGATTTTATTCGTGCCATTGATGATTTTGACCAGGCCATCAATCTCAACTTCAACGTGGCCGAAGCCTACTACCACCGCGGGGATGCCTACTACTTTTTAGAAGACTATAACCGTGCCCTCGCCGATTACACCAAAGCCATTAAACTCAAGCCCAAATTTGCTGAGGCTTACGTTAAGCGGGGGGATCTCTACACCGACATGGGTGAGGAAAACCGCGCTATCTCCGACTATACTCGCGCTATCAAGCTCAAACCCGATTACGCTAAAGCCTACTTCGGCCGTGGTGTAGTCTATGCTATCAAAGGCGATTATAAGCGAGCCCTCGCCGACTTTAACCAAGCCATCCGGCTTAAGCCTGACTATGGCTTGGCCTACTACAACCGCGGGTTTATTTACCTTAAAAGGGGCGAGTATGACCTCGCTATCGCCGACTTCACCCAAGCAATCAAGCTCGCACCCGACCTGGTCCAAGCTTACTACTACCGTGGAATGGCATACTACGAGAAAGAGGACTACGACCGTGCTATTGCCGATTACACCCGAGCCATCAAGCTTGCTCCTGACAATGCCGAAGCCTATAATGAGCGTGGTAACGTTTACTACGATAAAGGCGATTACAACCGCGCCTTTGCCGATTACACCCAAGCCATCAAGCTTAACCCCGAATTTGCCGAAGCTTATTCCAACCGCGGGAGAATTTTTGTTGTCAAAGGCGATTATGACCGCGCCATTGCCGATTATGACCAAGCCATCAAACTCAAGCCTGACTTGGCTGTGGCCTATTACAACCGTGGGCTGGCCTATAAATACAAAGGGGAGAAAGAGAAGGCTATTGCTGACTTCAAGAAAGCGCTGGAATTGAGCGAGGACCCTATATTCCAGCAAGGGGCGAAGCAAAAGCTGAGGGAACTCGGAGTAGAGTAAAGGTGTGTTCCAACCTCGGCGGGCATTTCCGAGGGGCCAAGGGGTTTGGGGAGTGTGCCTTTCCGACCTAACCCCATGACCCCCTTCCCTGCGAGGGAAGGGGGAAAATTTGGCGGGGTTATCGGGTCAGCCTACGAGTGGGGCCCAAACTCCGGCGAGCCCTAAGCCCACGAGGGTGAGCAAGCTGGGGGGTCCAGGGGGCAGAGCCCCCCTGGCGGGGGGCTGCAGGGGGTGTCCCCCCACGAAACCTTAAGAGGGGGCGAGCAGTCCACCCCTGGAACCCCGCCACGCGTGGGACCCAAAACCCTGGCGAACCCTAAGCCCACGGGGGTGGGTAAACGGGGGTCCAGGGGGCGAAGCCCCCATGGCAGGGGGTCTGGGGGATGTGCCCCCAGAAACAGAAAATAGGGGGCGAGTTGCCCACCTTAGCAACCCCGCCACGCGTGGGACCCAAAACCCTGGCAAACCCTCAGCCCACGAGGGTGGGTAAACGGGGGTCCAGGGGGCTGTGGGGGGTGTCCCCCCACTAAAATGAAACTTGAGCGGAGGCAAGCACTATGAACGACGTAATCATAGTGGGAGCGGGAATAGCTGGAGCCTCGGCAGCCTTCTTCTTGCGGCAGCAAGGACTGAAAGTTTTGGTGTTAGAGAAAGAAAAACTACCCCGCTACAAACCCTGCGCTGGCGGACTCCCTCGCTCCGTCTTCAGATACTTCCCCTTCCCCTTTGACCCGGTCATTGAAAGAGAAATTACCGGGGTGCGCTACTCCTTCCGGGGAGAGAAAGAAGTCTTCGTCCCCTTCCCCTCCTCCCCCGTAGTGATGGTGATGAGGGACAAATTGGATTGGTTCGTCCTGGAGAAATCGGGGGCTGAGGTGGCCGATGGGGTCAAGGTGATAGGGGTGGAGGAGGAGAGAGATAGGGTCACAGTCATTGCCGAAGGGGGGTACAAGTGGCAGGCCCGCTACCTTGTAGGGGCTGACGGAGCCGGCTCCCTGATAGCCCGATGCCTCAACTTGAACCTCAGCGGGCCGATGGGGGCAGCCTTGGAAGCCGAAGTCCCAGCCGATGAAGCGCTCTTGAGCCGCTTTTCCTCCGAGGCCTTCTTCCTCTTCGGAGCCATAACCCCTGGCTACATCTGGGTCTTCCCCAAAAAATACCACCTCTCCGTAGGCATCGGAACCATGGGCCGGACAAGGGAGCCCCTGAAAGCCACCTTCTTCCGGTGGATGGAACGCCTTGGCATCCCCTTGGACAAAGCCACCCTAAAGGCTCATCCTCTGCCCGTTTACCTCAGAAATGGCCGACTTCACTCCCGGCGAACGGTAATCATTGGGGATGCAGCCCGGCTCATGGACCCCCTCCTTGGGGAAGGGATAAGGTATGGGGTCAAAAGCGCTTACCTTGGAGTTAGAGCCATCCTCAGAGGCGACCTCGCTTCCTACACCAGGGCAATTCACCGGACCCTAACTCCTCACCTAAGAGCTGCTCTAATTTGGGCCTGGGCCTTCTACCGTCATCCTTGGGCCAGCTTTGAACTGGGAGTTCGCAACCCCCTAATCAATGCCGACTTTGCGCGCCTTTTTGAAGACAAGCTCTCCTACCTCTCCATGCTCGCCCGCTTCCCCCTCTACATCCCCGGCTTCTTCCGGCGCCTCTGAGGGGGTAAAAATTTCTGGAAAGGAGGTTGCTATGGTGATGATGAAACTTTTTAGGGAAAAGCTCGGCTCAGCGGTAAATGCAATTGGCTTAACCTTTGGCTGTGCCTATAGAGCTTTCAAAAGCGCTCGGCCAGGGGCGGAAATTAGCAAAAGGCCTTGGCAACACCTCTGTGGTTATCGCTTGGCCCTGGCTGGCTTGGTTATCACCTTGCTCATGGCAAGTATAGCGGGATGTTCTTACCGACAAAGCCAGCTTCATTACCCGTGGAAATACTTATGCCCAGCAAGGTAATTATGACGAGGCCATTGCTGAATATAACCAGGCTATCCGGCTTAAGCCTGACTACGCTGAAGCTTATTACAAGAAGGGTGATTATGAGCACGCCATTGCCGACTTTGATCAAGCCATCCGATTCAAGCCCGATTATGCCGAGGCTTACTACAACCGTGGCGTTGCCTATATTGACAAAGGCGATTATGGCCGTGCCACTTCTGACTTTGACCAAGCCATCAGGCTCAAACCTGACTATGCCAAGGCCTACTACGGCCGCGGGCTTGCCTATGCCGCCAAAGGTGATTATGACCGAGCTATTGCCGAGTATAACCAAGCTATCCGGCTCAAGCCTGACTATGCCAATGCTTACTTCAACCGCGGGCTGGCATACAAACACAAAGGGGAGAAAGAGAAGGCCATTGCCGATTTCCAGAAATTCCTGGAGCTGAGCCGTGACCCATACTGGCGGCGGAAGGCAGAAGAACATTTGAGGGAACTGGGGGCGAGGTAGTGGTTAGGCAATTTAAGGCCTTTTTCTTCTTCGCCTTTTTCCCACTGCTCCTCCTTTGGCCCTTCTTCCTCCAGGGCAAGGTCATCTTCTGGGGGATTCCAATCGCTCAGTTTTACCCCTGGCGCAGCTTGGCCGTGGCGCTGCTCGGCCAGGGGATGCTTCCACTCTGGAACCCCCATGCCGGAAGCGGCTCGCCGCTTCTGGCTAACCACCAAACCGCCCCCTTTTACCCGCTCTTCGTCCTCTACCTCCTCTTCCCAGCTGAGAAGGCCTTGACTTTTGAAGTGGCTTTCCACCTGTGGCTGGCCGGCGCCTTCATGTATTTTTGCGCCTTGGGCCTCGGATTGAGGAAAGAGGCCGCAGCCCTGGCCGGGCTGGCTTACATAGGGAACGGGTTTTTGGTCTCAAGGCTGCATTTTCCTACCATGGTTGACGCCACAGCCTGGCTCCCCTTGGTCTTCTTGCTCACTTGGAGGCTGTGTTCCAGGCCGCGCCCCGAAGCAGCCATCGCTTTAGGGGTAGTGATAGCTGTCCAGTTCCTGGCTGGCCATGTCCAGCTCTGGTCTTACACCTTGCTCCTCTCGGCCCTTTTGGTCATCTGGAAATCGGCAATTGAAAGGAAGGGGATTGGGCTGGGGGGATGGTTCCTGGCTTCCCTGGCCCTGGCAATCCTCCTGGCCGCAGTCCAGTTCATCCCCACTGCCGAATTTGCCCTCAATTCGGGAAGAAAGGGTGGAATACCGGAGGAGCTTGCCTTAACCTATTCCCTCTGGCCCTGGAAAATCCTCTCTTTCCTCATGCCCGATTTGTTCGGTAACCCGGCAAGGGATGGTTACTGGGGCTACGCCAATTACTGGGAGGACTGCGCCTACACCGGGGTCCTGGTTTTCCTCCTGGCCGCTTTGGCTTTCCTGCGCCCGCAGGCCAAGAGGGTAAAGGCCTTCTTCCTCTGCCTCATAGCCCTATCAATCGCCCTTGCTCTGGGCAAGAATACCCCTCTCTTCCCCTTCCTCTACCGCCACATCCCAGGCCTGAGCTTTTTCCGAGCTCCGGCCCGCTTCCTCCTCCTCTTCTCCTTTTCCATGGCCGTCCTTGCTGGCTTCGGAGCCGAAGCCATCGGAGAAAAACCCCTTCCTCCGGCCACCCTCAGGCGGATGGGGGCGGGGGCAGCAGGCCTCTTGGTTGCCGCTTTAGTCCTGGCCTTCCTCCCAGGCATCAAGCCCTCCTTCGTCCGTAGTGCAGTGACCCTGGCCTTCGCTTCAATCGGGGCAGTGATTGCTCTGGACTTGCTCCCCCGCAGGCCCTACTTATCCTTACTCCTCCTGGAAGCCGAACTCCTGGCTTACGGCTGGGGCTTCCATCCCCTAATTGCCCCTGCCATCTTCCACAGCCCGACCCAATCCTCCAAAGCCTTCGGTGCCCAGGGCGAGCTCTTCCGCATCTACACTTTCGGCCCCGACGATTACCACATAAAATACGACCTCTTCTTCCGATTTGACCGCTTCGGCCCGCCCACTTTGGATTACTGGATGAAGCTTCGGGAATCCCTGATTCCCCAGACCAACATGATAGCCAGGACCATTGACCACGCCGGGGTCTTTGACCCCCTCACAATCGGAAGGTATGAGGAATTCCTCGCCCTTGTGGACCGATTGCCGCGCGAGCAAGCGCTCAAGCTTCTGGGCCTTCTGAACGTCCGATACATCGTAGAGCCTGCCTCCCCCGAAGGGGCCGAGTTCAGGTTCCGAGAGAACCCTTACTTCCTACCCAGGGTAAGGCTGGCCTATCGAGCGGTAAGCGTCCCCGAGGGCGAGGAGCTTGAGGCCCTTTCCTCCCCCGCTTTTGACCCCGAAGTCGTGCTCTTGAGCGGAGCACCGGCTTCCGATTTCCCCAGGGGAGCGAATGATTCCATCCTGGATTTGCACTACGGTCCTGGGGTCGTTAAGATAAAATGTGCTCTGGAGAACGGGGGTTACCTCGTGCTGAGCGAGAACTATTACCCAGGCTGGCGAGTGGAGGTAGACGGCAAGCCCGCCCCGCTCCTCCGAGCTTATTACACTCTCATGGCTGTCCGGCTTGGGGCGGGGGAGCATCAGGTGGCCTTCAAGTTTTCCCCTGCCTCTTTCAAAATTGGCCTTGCTTTGAGCCTGGCTACTCTGGCCTTTGTAACCGCTTTCATGGCCTGGAGGGAGAGATGGTTGTGATAGACGGCTCTTACGGGGAAGGTGGAGGGCAAGTGTTGAGGATGGCCCTCGCCTTATCGGCAATCCTGCAGGAGCCGGTGAGGATAGAGAACATAAGGGCTGGCCGGCCGAACCCTGGCCTCCAAGCTCAGCACCTCACCGGGGTTATGGCCATCGCCAAAATTTGTCAGGCCGAGCTTAGTGGGGCAGAGCTGGGGTCAAAGGAGCTAACGTTCAGGCCGCGTCGTCCTCCTCAGCCCGGCTCTTACTTCTTTGACGTGACCGAGGCCAGGCAAGGCGGGAGCGCCGGAGCCACAACCCTGGTCCTGCAAACTCTGCTTCTGCCCCTGGCCTTAGCCAAGGGCACTTCCACCCTCACACTCAAAGGGGGGACGCACGTCTCCTGGAGCCCTCCCTTCCATTACGTCCAGCAAGTCCTTTTCCCAACTTTAGCCCGAATGGGCATCCGGGCCGAAGCTCAGCTCAAGCAATGGGGTTGGTATCCGGTAGGGGGAGGAGAGATAAGCGTTACCATCCATGGCGGGGCGCAGATTAAAGGGATAACGCTGGATAGGAGGGGAAAGCTCAGGAGGATAAGGGGAATCTCGGCTTACTCCAACCTGCCGGACCACGTGGGCCTAAGGCAGAAGGAGCACGCCGTTGAGCTTCTCCGTCGCCGCGGCTTTGAGGCTCAGATAGAGGTAGTGAAAGCCCCTTCTCCGGGGAAAGGCTCCTGCCTCTTCCTGTTAGCCGAATTTGAAAACGTCTTGGCTGGTTTCACCTCCCTTGGTGAGAGGGGCAAGCCTGCGGAGAAGGTAGCCGAAGAGGCAGTTCAGGAATTCTTGGATTACATGGAGACCGATGCTGCTCTTGATCCCCACTTAGCTGACCAGCTTATCCTTCCGGCGGCTTTAGCGCAGGGGCCGGTTGCATTTACAACCGCTCGCATCACGAAGCACCTTTTGACCGGGGTTTGGGTTGTGGAGCGATTCATGGGTCAAAAGTTTGCCGTGGAAGGTAAGGAAGGGCATCCTGGGAGGGTTTCAACTGTTTAGACGTAGAATCGGCCAGTGGCTGAGACAACCTTTTGCTGGAAGTTGGTGACAAATTCCCCGAGGCGTTCCTTAAGTTCCTTGTATTCTGGGCTTTCCAGCAATTTTTTGAGGGTATCTTCTTCCACCAGTCCTCCGGTTATTACCTGGGGGCCGTTTCCGAAGATGGTATACCAAGCCTCCACGATTTGGACGCCCATTTTCATCAAGGTTGGGGCAAACTCCCGCATGACGAAGTCAAAGTATTCCCCCTCTTTGCCCGGCTTTATATCCCAACTTAGCACAAGTTTAACCATAGGCTTTCGCCTCTCCGAGAGTTTACACTGAAAGCATAGCACACATTTGCCTTTGGCGCAAGCCCACTCCATGGGGGCTTCGCCCCCTGGACCCCCTTTTGCCCACCCTCGTAGGCTGAGGGTTCGCCAGCGTTTTGGGTCCCACTCGTGGCGGGGTGGCTAATGCGGGCAACTCTCCCCCTCTTTTAAAGTTCCTGGGGGCACATCCCCCAGACCCCCTGGGATGGGGTTCCGCCCCTCCACCCCTGCTTTAATTAAGGTCGGCGAAGGCCGACCTTTTCAAAGAGGCTGACTTCAGTCGGCGTGAAAGGGAACATCCCCCAAACCCCCTGTCAGGGGGCTTCGCTCCCCTGGACCCCCGTTTGCCCACCCCCGTTGGCTGAGGTTTTGCCAGCGTTTTGGGCCCCACTCGTAGGCTGACCTCTCCCCCGGCCCCTCCCCGGAGCGGGGAGGGGAGAACCCCGCTAAATTTTCCCCCTTCCCTCGCAGGGAAGGGGGCCAGGGGGTTGGGTCGGGGGCTCCGCCCCCGGACCCTCTTTGCCCACCCTCGTGGGCTTAGGGTCCGCCAGGGTTTTGGGGTGTTAACCTCTCTCCGGCCCGAACCCCGCCAAATTTTCCCCCTTCCCTCGCAGGGAAGGGGGTCAAGGGGGTTAGGTCGGGGGCCTGCGCCCCTGGACCCTCTTTTAACCCCATGTTCCCTGAGAAGGAGCGGAGACCCCACCCTCCCTGAATTTCCCCCGCAAAGTTTGACTTGTAGCCTAATTAGGGTTAAAATTTTCCCCACAAGAGGAGGGGAGATGGGCAATAAAAGAAAGCGGGGTTCGGTAAGGATTTTTGATAATTGGTGTAAGGGGTGCGGCCTCTGCATAGCTTTCTGCCCAACCAAGGTCTTTGATATGAACGGGGAAGGACGCCCTGTAGTGGCCCGCCCTCAGGATTGCGTAGCCTGTAGGTGGTGCGAGTGGCATTGCCCTGATTTCGCCATCGTAGTAACAGAACTCGCAGGGGAAGACGAACATGCTTAAACTCGTCCAAGGAAACGAAGCAGTTGCTTACGGAGCTATTTTGGCCGGATGCCGCTTCTACGCCGGTTACCCCATAACCCCCTCATCTGAAATCGCCCACGTTCTGGCTCGGGAACTGCCTAAGGTGGGGGGAAAATTCCTCCAGATGGAAGATGAGATAGCAAGCCTCGGCGCTGTCCTGGGAGCTTCTGTAGGTGGGGTAAAGGCTATGACGGCTACCTCCGGACCTGGGTTCTCCCTCATGCAGGAGCATATCGGATACGCAGCTATGGCCGAAATTCCATGCGTTGTGGTCAATGTCCAAAGGCTCGGACCAAGCACGGGCCAGCCCACAAGCCCGGCCCAAGGGGATGTAATGCAAGCTCGCTGGGGCACCCACGGCGACCACCCAATCATAGTCCTCTGCCCTTCTTCGGTCAAGGAGGCCTTTGACCTTACTATAAAGGCCTTCAATTTCTCGGAAAAATACCGCACACCCGTAATCCTCCTAATGGACGAAGTGGTAGGGCACATGAGGGAACCAATGGAATACCCTCCATCCCAGCCCCCGGAGGTTGTTGAGCGAATCCACGCTTCCACCCCACCCGAGTGGTATTACCCTTACGACGAAGAGTTTGGCGATGTCCCCCCTATAATCCCGTTCGGAATGGGTTATCGCTACCACATTACCGGCCTCCACCACGACCGCTCCGGGTTCCCTACTTTGCGCCCAGACGAGATAAAGAGCTGGGTTGCAAGGGTTTTCCGCAAGATTGAGGCCAACAGGGCTGACTTCACCCTTTACCAAGAGGAGTGGACTGATAGGGCTAAGGTTTTGGTGGTTGCTTACGGGGCTACAGCTCGGGCTGCGCGCCATGCGGTTAAAATTGCCAGAGCCCACCGTTACAAAGTCGGCTTTCTGAAGCTTATGACCTTATGGCCCTTCCCCGAAGAGGTGGTTGAAAGGGCCGCCCGCACCGCCACAAGGGTCATCGTCCCCGAGATGAACATGGGCCAGCTGGCCCTGGAAGTGGAAAGGGTCGTTGGAAGACGAAAGGTCCAAAGGGTAAACAAAGTGGACGGCACTATGATAACCCCAGGAGAAATACTAAATGCCATTGAAGGAGGTAGAGGATGACTCGCCAAGATGCTTGGGCCCTTCTTACAGAGTTCACCAAAAACCCCAACCTCATAAAGCATGCCTTGGCTGTGGAAGCGGCCATGAAGGCCTATGCCCGCAAGTTCGGAGAAGACGAGGAAAAATGGGGCATAGTCGGCTTAATCCACGATTTTGATTACGAGCAGCACCCTACTTTGGAGGAGCACCCCTTCGCCGGAGCCAAGATTCTGGAAGAAAGGGGGTGGCCCAAAGACATAATCAAGGCCGTCTTAGCCCATGCCGACCACACCGGGGTCAAGCGGGAAAGCTTGATGGAAAAGGCCCTCTATGCCGTAGACGAACTTACGGGCTTAATCGTGGCGGTGGCTCTGGTTCGGCCAACTAAAAGCATCTTGGATGTGACCGTGGAATCGGTCAAGAAGAAGTGGAAGGAGAAATCCTTTGCGGCAGGGGTCAAGCGAGAGGATATTGAGCGGGGAGCACAGGAGCTCGGAGTGCCTCTGGATGAGCACATAAGCATAGTCTTGGAGGCCATGAAAGGGATTGCCTCCGAACTCGGGCTTGCCGGAAAGTAGTGCATGGCTTACTCCGTTGGTAGGGGCGAACGTAAAGATTGGGTTTACCCGACAGTTTGCCTCCTTGCCTTCGTGGGCTTATTAGTAACTGCCCCCAGAGCAAGCATTGCGCAAGTTTTAGCTGCCGCGGTTTCTCTGGCAATCGTCCTGGGCAAAAAGGAGGACTTCGGCCTCCATTCCCTGGCTTTGGCTGCTTCTCTCTTCATCCTCTTCTTCTCTCGCAGCTTTGTGAGCTTCCTAAGCGCCTGGCTTTTGGTGGATGCGATTTTGCTCTGGGGTTGGGGGGATAAAGGAAGTATACCAGGGCACCTATTTTCCCAAAGCGCGGGTATTTTAGCCTTCCTCGGCTGGGAGCACACAAAGCTTGAGCCTTTGCTTTTCCTTTCGGCCTTTGCCCGGGCTGGGCTCTTCCCTTGGCCTCGCTCTTACCTTGAATCTCGGCGCTTGGCCTTCCTGCCAGTGGTCCTCGCTTTCTATTTGCTGAGCAGAGCGAGCCTTCCCAGCAGCCTATGGCTCTTGGCTTTCGGCCTCTGGCTTGCCTTTGGGAGCGGGGTTGAACTGGGTAGAAAGGAAGGCTTTCCCCAAGCCCTTTGGGGAATAACCCTTTCCTTCGCCTTCTACAAGCTTTGGAGCCTTCCCATCCTTATCGGGGCATTAGCCGTGGCCTCTTTAAGAGAGCCCATTGAAAGGGCTTGGAAGAAGGCTGAGGTTATTGTCCCGTCGCTCAGGAAAATCGCTTGGAATGCTGCCGAATTCTTGGAAGGGGAAGGGGGGTGGCTCTGGGTAGGGATTGGATTTGCGGCCCTGCTTTTGCGGTTGGGGCAGCAAGGTGAGGGCTTGGGGCTATCTAAAATCTTCTGGCGCGAGCTTTTCCCTGAAGGCCTGGGCCTCCTTAGCGCCGCCCTCTATTTACTGGTGGCCGAATCCGATTCCGCTATCTTGTTTTCGCTCCTGGCTCAATACATTATGGCCGCCTTCTACAAGTCCTACCCGACCTCGGGAAATTGGCTCATATTGGCGAAGGTGGCTCTCGGGGCGATGGTTTGCTTCATCCTCTACCTTTCCCGGTGGGGGGCTAAGTGGCTCCTCACCCCCGGAACCGCAAGCCAGGGTAAGAAGGCGGAAAGCTGGTGGCTCTTGCGGTTGGTTTTAGGCCTTGGGGGCGGTTTTCTGGCTTTTGCGCTTGCAAACCGCTACCCCTTTTTCTCGCCTTCCCCTGAGGAAAGGCTCATAGTGTTCTGGCTCGTAATCATCGGCTTACTGGGGACATTAGCTCCGGGCTCCGTCCTGCAGAGGGCGGCCGGCATTCTGACCTTCCTCAATGGGCTTGAACTAACAGGGCTTATCCTCAAACCCATGGCTTGGTTCATCCACCCGATGATAGCTTTGGGTGCCGCTTTCCTTTCAGCCTACGAGAGAGCGGGGGGCCGATGAAGGTATTGCCAGCGCTTCTCATCCCCTTTGGCACAGCCTTAGCCATCTATTTTCCACCCTCCCGAAGGTTCAGCTTCTGGATTGCCTCTGTGGCGAGCTTAGCCATGGCTTTTCTTACCAAAGGCGAACTGAGGTGGGTATGGGGGTTTTTCGCTTACGCTTTCCTCTTGGGAAGGTTTGCTAAGGCTTCGCCTTTTGCTGCTTTCTGGGCGATGCTTAGCCTTGGGGCTGTGCATGCTTCCTGGCTGTTCGCCCAGGAGCCTCTTAGCGCCCTGCTCTTGAGCTTCTCCCTGCTCTTAGCCCTACCGGCCATCTGGGAAGAGCAAAAGCTTGACCTGCCCGGTGCTTCCGTTTTCCTGCTATTGGCTGTGGGGCCCTTTTTAACCCTCGGCCTTCCTGCGGAATGGAGGCTGGCAATTGTCCTGGCCCCGCTCTTGGGAGCATTGCCGTTCCACCTCTGGGTCCGGAGCATCCTGAAAGATGGGCCATCATTCGGGGCCACTCTGTTAGTGACAGGCTTCAGAGCCGTAATCCTCGGATGGCTTTTGAGGGAAACTCCGGGCCTTCCCCAGGAGGTTTTGCATTGGCTTGGGGTATCCTCAGTCGTTTGGGGGGCTTTCCGAGCCGCTATAGCCGAGGATTGGGGGGAACTAAGCGCTTATGCCGCCACGGTCGAGGCCGGGGCCTTGCTCCTCTTAACGGCCGAGGGCAGGCTTGAGGCCGCGTTTGTTTACTCCTTGCTGGCTGGATTGGGCCTCTTGGCTTTGGGGGCAGGGGCTTGGGGCTTGAAGCATTCATTGGAAGAAAGCATCCCGGTGAACCTTGCAGCTTCCCTCCTGCTGGCTGGGATTTTGGCCGTGGCTGGTTTGCCCTTGACCCCGGGCTTCTCGGCTCAAATTTTGGCTTTAAATTGCCTTGCAAAGTGGGAAGGCCTTTTGGTCATCCTCGCGGGGTTTGGGCCGATAGCGGGCGGGTTAAAGCTTTTCAAGCCTTACGCCCTTGCCCTCCGCTCCGACCCAAGCAATGAAACCGGCCAGGCCCTAATCCTCCTTTTCACCCTCATCCTCTTCCTTATCCTCGGCTTTGCCTTTTCCTAAACCATGTAACAAGCCACGTAATGGCCTCCGCCTTTATCCTCAAGGGGCGGATGAGGGCTATCTTGGCAAATCTTCGTTGCCTGGAGGCATCGGTCAAGGAAGCGGCAAGTTGGCGGCGGATTTATCGGCTCCGAGATAGCCCCCTTTATCTCCGGAATTGGCCGCTTGTAACGCGGGTCGGGAATGGGGACGGCGGAGATGAGGGCGCGAGTGTAGGGGTGAAGGGGCTTCTGTAGGACCTCCTCCGTTTCCCCCATTTCCACTATCTTACCGAGGTACATGACTGCTAAGCGGCTGGACATATATCTGGCCACAGCCAGGTCATGGGTTATGTAAAGGTATGTGACCCCGAGCCTCTCGGCCAAGTCCAACATGAGGTACATTATTCCTGTTCGGATGGATACGTCCAGCATGGAAGTGGGCTCATCGGCTACTACGAATGAAGGCTCAATTATGAGGGCCCGGGCGATTGCCACCCTCTGCCTCTGCCCTCCCGAAAGTTCATGCGGGAAGCGGAAGAGGAAAGAGGAGGGGGGAGTAAGCCCGACTAAGGCCAACATCTGGGCTACCCTCTCTTCCCTCTCCAAAACATTTCCAATCCCCTGCACCACGAGTGGCTCCGCTACTGTATCAAAGACCGTAAAGCGGGGGTTAAGGGATTCGTAAGGGTCCTGAAAAATCATTTGGACATGGCGCCGGAAGCGTTTCAAGCTTTCCCCTTTAAGGGTGGAGATATCTACCTCCTCCCCATCCACCTTCATCAGGATGCGGCCGGAGGTTGGCTCCAAGAGCCGCACCAAAAGTTTTCCAGTTGTAGTTTTACCTGAGCCTGATTCCCCCACGAGGCCGAGGCTCTCCCCGCGCTTTATGGTGAAATTGATATCGTCAACGGCATGGACAAAAAGGCTTGCTCTTCGGAAAAGGCCTCTGGTAAGGGGGAAATATTTGCATAGATTTTCCACCCGCACAAGCGTCTCGCTCATCCTTCAGCCCTCCAGAGGATTCCAACAGGAAGCCATGTGGCCTGAACCATAATCTTTAAACTCTGGCTCTTTCTCCCGGCATACCTCGGTAGCGTACTGGCAACGGGGGTGGAAGCGACAACCAGACGGGGGATTAAGCAGGTCCGGAGGTTCCCCAGGTATGGTTACCAGTTCCCTCTTGGGTCCTATGATGCTGGGAAAGGCCGACATAAGCCCGGCTGTGTAAGGGTGAATTGGGTGGTGGAATATCTCTTCCGCATCGGCAAGCTCCACAAGCTTTCCGGCATACATTATCCCGATGCGGTGGCTAACTTCAGCGATGACGGCGATATCGTGGGAGATGTAAATCATGGTAGTGCCGAGTTTTTCCTGAAGGGCTTTAAGCTCTCGGAGTATGTTGTCCTGGACGATGACATCCAAAGCGGTGGTAGGCTCATCGGCGATGATTAGGTCTGGCTCGCAAGCCAGAGCCATGGCGATAACGGCCCTCTGCCTCATCCCGCCGCTATATTCATGGGGGTATTGGTCCATAAATTTAGGATCAAGGCCTACCAGGCGGAAGAGATTGGCCACCTTCTCCCTGGCCTCAGAATAGTCTATGTTGCCAAAATGGGTCTCCATCGCTTCTATAATCTGGTCGCTTACCCTGTAGACGGGGTTCAGGGAGTTCATGGCCGCCTGGAATATCATGGAGATGCGGCGCCAGCGGAAGCGCCTCATCTCATCCTCGCTTAAGGGGACAAGGTCCGTGCCGTCAAAATAGATGTGCCCACCCTTTATCACCGCATTTTCGGGAAGGAGCTTCATTATGCTTATGGCCAGTGAAGTCTTGCCGCAGCCAGATTCTCCGACCAAGCCCAGGGATTCACCCTTGCGGATTTCCAAGCTAACATTGTCCACCGCCGAAACTTCGCCGGCCTTGGTCATGTAATGCATCGTGAAATTTTCTATCTTAAGGATGCTCTCGGCCACTTCTACCCCCTCAGATTGGATTATCGCTTGCGAAGGCGTGGGTTAACTATCTCATCCAATGCCCTTCCAACCAAATAGAAGGCGGAGCAAAGCAGGGTTATGGACAGCCCTGCGGGCACAATTAGCCACCAAGTTTTGGGGTTAAGCAAGTAGCCCGCTGTTTGTGCGGTGTGAATCATAAGGCCCCAGGACATGCGGATGTTTAATAGGCCGAAGAAAGAGAGCACTGCTTCTGAGAATATGGCGCTGGTGACAGAGAACATCATGTACAAGAACGAAAGGGGCATGAGGTTAGGGATAATGTGGCGGAAGATTATGTGCCAATTGGACCCACCGGATACCTTGGCAGCTTCTATGTAAGCCCGAACTTTTATTGTAAGGGCCTGGGATTTTATCACGATGCCGGTTCCGCCAAAGCCCGAAAGAATGCCTATGACTATAGCCAAGATTATGAGGTTCATCTTGAACAGAGCGCTCAGGACGATGAGGATGGTGACGAAGGGGAGCATTATGATTAGGTCGGCCAGACGCATTAGGAGGGTATCAATAATCCCGCCGAAGTAGGCAGCCACTGCCCCCACCGTAGTGCCAATGGTCACAGTGATTATGGCCGCTAAAATTCCCAGAGCAAATTCCGAGCGAGTGCTATACATTAGCTGGCTGAGGACATCTCTCCCCAACGGGTCAGTGCCTAAAAGGTGTCGGAAAGAGGGGGGAGCAGGCTGGAGGACCTCATCGTAGGAATAGCCTACTATGGGGTCGTAAATGTTCGGGTCCCAGACCCACTTCATCAGGATAGGATGGGCTATGGCCATAATGGCATAGAAGATGATTATGCCTAACCCTACAAGGCCTATCTTGTTCTCAGAGAAGAGACTCCAATTGTTGCGGATTTCACGCCAGGTTAGGTAGAGGCGCACCCGCCAAAGGGGCATTTCCTTGAGCCTTTTCCGCTCTTCCTCCTCCAGGATGACTTCCACCTTTGGCTTTGTAATTACCTTCGTTTTCTCTTCCATCACTCCTCCCTTTAAGTGTAGCGAATTCTGGGGTCAAGGTAAGCGTAGGTTATATCGGCTACAAGGTGTCCCAGGAGAGCAAGGGTTCCAGTGAAGACAAGCCCGCCCATGACCATCGGGATATCTTGGGCGACGGCTGCTTCCAGAAGGGTAAGGCCCATTCCCGGCCAGGAGAAAACGGTTTCAGTAATGACACCACCATCCAGGACGAAAGCGATGGAGAAGATGAATGAGGTTATGACCGGGAGCATGGCATTGCGAGCTACATGTTTATCCCTTATCACCCCCTCTGGCAAGCCTTTGGCTCTCGCCGCCATCACGAAATCTTCCCGCATCGTTTCCAGCATGCTATTGCGGGTAAGGAGCATCATCCCAGCAAAGTTTATCAGGGTAAGGGTCATGACCGGCAAAATCAAGTGGTAGAGGATGTCCAGAGCATAGCGGGTTATGCCCGAAGGAAGCCAATAAGCTAAGAGGCCGGCCAGGATTATCAGAACTCCGGCCCCCCTCAGCCCCCGTCTCAGGGCTAAGTTCAGGCGCCTCGTTGCCAGAAGCACCAAAAACAGGGCCAAAGAGGCTACGAAAGCCGAAAGCAAAATCCTAATGAAGACATAATTTGCATCAACCGGTGCACCGCGCCACAAAGTCGGAGTGACGAATTTGCCTACCGGGAACAAGTGGAGGATGTAAGCAAAAATCCAAATCATCATAAGGCCAAACCAAGGGGTGAAGACGGTGTAAAGAGTAACACCACCTATGGTGAGGACATACTCAAAGGCTTGTCCTCTCCTCCAGGCCAACACTTTGCCTGCGGAGAAGCCCAGTAGGAAGGAAAGGATTTGAGCCGTTAGGAAGAGGAGTATAGTGCGGGGGGCTCTCTCGGCTATTACGGAGACCACAGACCTCGGATAATGCTCAAAGGAAATTCCCAAGTTGCCTTTGAGCAGAGAGCCCATATAGCGCAGGTAGCGCTCCCAGAGGGGTCTATCTAAGCCGAACTGGGCCTTAAGGGCTTCCCTTTGCTCCTTGGTAAGCTTAGGGTTAGAAAGGAAAGTCTGGGCATAGTCCCCAGGCTGCGCTTCCAGAAGGAAATAGACAAGGGTCAGGAAAACAAAAAGGGTTATCACGATTTGACCGAGCCTTCTAAGGACGTACCTAAGCATAATCCCTCCCCTTTACCTGATTAAAACGGGGGGTAAGGGTTAAACCCCTACCCCCCGCAAAGCCTCCCCACTCTTTACTTCACATGGACCAAAGCGGGCAAGCCGTTCACATACTGGAGGCCTCCCAGCGTATCAGTGTAAGGATATTCTACTGCGGCGGCGCGGTAGGCCTCTATAATGCCGGTGTCAAAGAGGACTACGTATGGGAGCTCTTCGGCCAGGACTTTCTGGATTTCGTCGGCAACCTTCTTGCAGGACTCAAAAGTATCGCAGGTCTTGATTTCGTCGGCGAGCTTGTCAAATTCGGGGTTGGAGTAGCCACCGGCATTCAAATCGCCCAGGCCAGACCGCTCGCTGTGGAAGAAGTCGCGCACGTAGTCGGGGAAGATGCTTAAGCTCCAGCCAAGAATCCACATGTCAAACTTCTGCTCATCAAATACCCTGGTAACGATGATGTTGAAGCCGGTCAGGTTAGCCTTGACGGGGATTCCGAATTCCTGGAGCCACTTTTCAATCCAGATGGCGAAGGTAGCGCGGAGCGGGTCGTAGCCGGCGCTGGGGGCCAGGAGCTCCATCTCCGGAACAGGCTTGCCGTTGGGCATAATCAGGCGGCCGCCTGGGATGACCTGGCGGTTGTCCTTGTCCCAGGTGGGCTTCTTGTTGCCTTCCCACTTGTAACCAGCGGCCTCCAGGATTTCAATTGCTTTATTGATGCGTTCCTCCCTGGTCATAGGAGTGCCGTCTTCCTTGAGGCCGAACTTGGGGACATTATCGGTGTACCAAGCCTTGTTCCCAGGAGGAACAATGGTATACATCGGGAAGGCCACACCCTGGAGGATGGTCTTGGCCACGAATTCCTTGTCAATGAGGACGGCCACGGCCTGGCGGAAAGCCTTATCGTTCATAGGAGGCTTGCGGCAGTTGAAGCCCAGGTAGCGGAAGCCGTTAGTCGGGTTCTCAATAATTGCCAGGTTGGGGTCAGCTTCTACTTGGGCACGTAGGCCGCGCTGGAGGCCTAAGGGGTTGAGGAGGAAGTGGATTTCGCCGTTCTTGAGGGCCAGGACGGCTGCATCCTGGGTTCCGTAGAGGGTGTAGATGACCGAGGAGACGAATGGACCAACCTCCCATTCCTTGTCCACTTCGCCGGTGGGCTCGCCATAGCCTACGAACTCATAGACCCCCTTCTTGACCTCCTTGTAGGCGCCGTTCTTGTATTCGGTGACCTTCACACCCTTGAAGAAGTAATCGGGGTTGGCGACGTTCTCAGCGAAGGCTCCTTTCTCCCACTTGGAGAAGACGAATGCGCCGGCCACCGGCTCATTCTTAGGCTCGTGGCCGAAGAGGACATTCAAAGCCTCGGAGCGCTTCTCTTCGTAAGCCTTCTTTTCCTCCTCGGTAGCGCCTTCCGGTGGAGGAGTAAGGGCCGCCAGAGCCTTCTTGGCCTCCTCTACAACCGGCCCCCAGTAGGCCTTGGAGAGGATTGGGCCCTGCAGAGCTCCGTATTCGTGGACGGCGAGGCCAGGCTTCTTCTTGTAGATGAATTTGACGGTGTAGTCATCTACAGCCTCAGCTCGCTCCAAGAAGTTGGGGTCATAGACTGTAGCCCAGTTGCCGGGGAGCTTGAGCTCAAGGGCGGTGTTGACGGTGAAAGCCACATCGTGGGCGGTGAGTGGCTTGCCGTCGCTCCACATTATGCCCTTCTTGAGCTTGACAACGCTCACCCAGTATTCGCCCTCTTGCTTGAGAGGCTCAGGCATCCCATCGGCAACCCCTGGCACGAGCTGGAAGGTTCGGTCGGCGAGCCCGTAGAGGCTGACGCGCTGCGGGTTAAGGACGTAAGCATTCCACACAGTGGCGTTAGGCCCCATATAGGACCAGTAGTTTACGGTGGACAGGTCGGAGAAAATGCCGACTTTATAAGGCTTGGCTGGGACAGGAGTAGGTGTAGGGGTTGGGGCCGGCGTTGGGGTAGCAACCGGCGCTGGGGTGGGGGTAGGAGTGGGTGCAGGCTTGCAGGCTGCTACCAACATTGCTAACACTGTGAGCAACCCGGCGATTATCCACAGTCTTCTACTCATTTTTCCCCTCCTCAAATTTTTGTTCTTCTGTGGGGAGGCTTTCAGCCTTTAACGGGTACCCCTGAGCCGAGGGTCAAGGGCATCCCGAAGGCCGTCTCCTAAGAAGTTGAAGGCAAACATCGTAATGGCCAAAGCCAGGGCCGGGAATATAGCCTGATTCGGATAAGTCCTTATTACCCCAGCACCTTCGGAAATCATAAGGCCCCAAGAAGGAGTAGGCGGGTTAACCCCAAGGCCTATGAAGGATAAGAAGGCTTCCAAAGAGATGTAAGAAGGTATGGCCAAAGTTTCAGCTACAACTAAGGGGCCTATTATGTTGGGGAAGATGTGGCGGAACATTATCCTCAAGTGGCCTGCCCCTATAGCCCTGGCTGCTTCTATGAACTCCTTCTCCTTTACTGAAAGGACCTGCCCTCTGGTTAGTCGGGCCATGGTCTCCCAAGCCGTAAGCCCTATGCCTATGAAGATGAACAGCATTCCCCCCACTTTGGCGTCAAGTTGGCTTACAGCATAAACGAATGTCCCAGGAGCAGGGTGAGCAAGGGTGGAACGGAAGAAAGCCATGAGTAGGATTATGAAAAGTAGACCGGGGAAAGCGTAAAGCACATCCACGGCACGCATCATTATGTTATCAACTCGCCCGCCGAAGTACCCGGAGATGCTCCCATAGATTGTGCCTATTACCAGGCTTATTATGGGGCCGATGAAAGCAACTGTGAGGGAAATCCTCGTCCCGTAGATTATGCGGCTCAGGATATCACGCCCCACATAATCTGCTCCCAATGGGTAACGGTCGCTTATCCGAGCATAGCCTTTCATGGAGGGGAAAAGCCAAAGCATCCAGGCGGGCACTTTGTTGTTATCCACGAGGACCTGCTCATAATAGGTGTAAGGGGCTATGTATGGGGCAAATATGGCCACAAAGATAAGGGCTATAACGATGATGCCTCCTACAACCGCCGCCCTGTTGCGGATAAGCCTGAGGAAGGCATCTTCCCAAAAGCCTCTTGAGGGGCGTGCCAGAACCTCAGGCCTAACTCTCAAAGCTGCAGCTTGCTCGCTCATCCTCTACCTCCTCAATCTGTAAGCCTTATCCTCGGATCCAGGAAGGCGTAGGTTATATCCACCATCAAATTAGCCAGGACCAGGATTACGGCATAGAGGAGTATGGTGCCCATGATAAGGGGGTAATCCCGGTTGGTTATGCTTATCACGAAGTACCTGCCCATCCCTGGAATGCCGAAGATAGTTTCGGTAACGAAGGTGCCTGTAACTAAAGCGGCAAACATCGGGCCAAGGACTGTTACCACCGGTATCATTGAGTTCTTAAGGGCATGGACAAAGATTACCGCCCTTTCTGGAAGCCCCTTAGCCCTGGCCGTCCGAATGTAATCCTCCCTCAAAACCTGCAAGAGGCTTGCCCTTGTAAGCCTGGCGATGAGAGCCGATTGCCCAAGGCCAAGGGCTATAGAGGGCATAATGGCATACTTGAAGAACTCCGGCCCGAGTTTTGAGGGGATAAAACCCAAGATAAAAGGAGGCTTTGCCCCCCAACCCGTTGGGGGAAGCCATTTGAGGGTCACTCCAAATATCCAAATCAGGATTGGCCCAAGGACAATGACGGGGACCGAAACCCCAAAGATGGCAATGCCCATTCCCAGATAATCCCATATGGTGTTCTGTTTAAGGGCAGCCAAGATTCCCAGAGGTATACCGATAAGAACTGCCACCAAGAGGGCCATGGTTCCCAATTGGGCCGAAATTGGGAACTGCTGACGGAAATAATCGTTAACGGTGCGGCTACGGGAACTGTAAGAAGGGCCGAAGTTCATCCATTTAAGCCAAAGCTTTTCCCCAATCTTTACGTTTATGAGGTGGTCATCGGTTAGGGAAGTGCCCGGGGGTATGTGGGAAATGTGTGGGATGAAAACATCCCAGAGGTAGCGGAGATATTGCTTAGGCAAAGGTTCATCCAGGTGATACTTAGCGTTCAGATTGGCTAAAATTTCTGGGGGAACAGCCTTTTCCCGGTCAAATGGCCCGCCAGGCACGGCATGCATGAGCAGAAAAGTAATGAGAGAAACCACAAAAAGGACTAAAAGCATCCAAAGGAAACGCCTTACAATGTATCTGGTCATCCCTCCTGCGCCTCCAGGTTTTTAGTCAAGACAGAAAAGGGGGAGGGTTTTCCCCTCCCCCTTGGGCCTGCTTTTTACTTTGCAATATCCCACTTCTCAATGTGCTCAAGGCCGCCCAGGATGGAGAAGGTCCTCTTTACATAAGGCTTGGTGCAGGTCACCCTGGTGTACCAGTAGATGGGGGCGATGACGGCATCTTCGTAGACCAGTATCTGTTCGGCCTGAGCATAGAGGTCAACGCGCTTCTTGGGATCCATCTCCTTGGCGGCAGCGCGCACAAGCTCTTCAAATTTATCGTTCTTCCAGTTCACGCCACCGCCCTCGGCCGGGTTGGCAGAACCTCCGAAGGAGAAGACCTCACGAGTGAAGTTGTTGGCGTCGGGGTAGTCCTGGCACCAGCCAAGCCTCCAGATCTGAGGAGTGGCCTTGGGGTCACGGATGGTCTTGAGGTAGACTTTCCACTCCTGGCTGGCCAGCTTCACGTTGATTCCCAGTTTCTCCTTCCACATCTGCTGGATGGCCTGGGCAATCTTCTCATGGCCAACGCCCACGTTGAACATCAGGGTGAGGTCCAAGTCCTCAGGCTTGAGGCCTTTCTCCTTGAGGTATTCATCAAGAAGCTTCTTGGCTTCCTCAGGATTGTACTTCACGCCGAGGTCGGGATAATCCTTAGGAGTGGGACAACCGGTCAAGCCTGGGCGGCAGAACCACTGAGCAGGCTCCTGACCACCCTTAAGGACGTTCTCTACCAGAGCCTTCCGGTCAATAGCCATGGAAAGGGCACGGCGCACCCTTACATCATTCACTACTGGAGCCTTGGTGTTGAAGCCATAGTAGTAGGTGCAGAGGACAGGACCAATGACAAGCTCTTTGGAGAGGACGGGGTCAGCCTTCACTCGGTCAATGTCGCCGATGGGCACGCCCGCTACATCCAAGTTCCCAGCTTCATACTCGGCAAAGGCAGCGGTGTCTTCAAGCATCCTGAAGACGATTTCATCAATCTTAGCCTGAGGAACGCTGGGGATGCCAGGCCAGAAGGGGTTCTTGACCAAGACGATGTGGTCTTCGTGGACCCATTCCTTGAGGGTGTAGGGACCATAACCCTGGAAGAAGCCGGTCTCGGTCCACTTATCGCCGCGGGCCTCGGTGCACTCATCGCCCTCAATCAGCCAGGAAGGCTCGGCGTGGGCAACCCACATCCCGGCGATGTTGGCGTTGTAGGCCGCAGGCTCCTTGAAGGTAATCTGCAGGGTGTAATCATCAATGACTTTGACGCCCACGGCAGCAGTGTCGGTGATGACCCCTTTGTTGAAGTCCTCAGCCCCTTCAATGACGAAGGCCAGGACATAAGCGTAGTCGGAGGCAGTTTGAGGTTTGAGGGTGCGGATTATCCCATACCAGAAGTCCTGGGCCTTTACTTCCCTGGGCTTGCCCTGGCAGTCCAGGACTTGCACAACTTCGCCCTTGGCAGCATCGTACTTAACCCAGTAGATGCCCTTGCGGAGGTGGAAGGTATAGGTCTTACCGTCTTCGGAGATATCCCAGCTCTCCGCCATCCCAGGCTCAATCGCTGCTGTCTCCTCATTCTGGCGGGTAAGGCCAACGCTGGTCAGTTCAATAACCTGGACAGAGGAAACGTCAGTAGCCAGAGAAGGGTCAAGGGTTGGGACATCACCGGGGCCGAGGTTCATTCTAAGGACTTTCTTAGGAACAGGCGTTGGGGTAACTACAACTTCTTTGGTGACCACTACTGTTTCCTTGACAATTTGCGGTGTAGGGGTAGCACAGGCCGAAAGGAGCATAGCAGCGGTCACCACCAGCGCTAAGGCTACAGAAAGCTTTCTGCTCATCTTACCTCCTCCTTAGTTTGAATTGAGCAGGCCCTCTTTATATTTACACCGAAAGCTTTGGGTTGTCAAGTTTGAGCTTCCGGGTTTGTAGAATCACTATTTTTCCCCACCCTCGTTGGCTTTGGGTTTGCCGGCGTTTAGGGTCCCACTCGGGGCGAGTTTGCTAAGGTGGACAACTCGCCCCCTTTAAGGTTTTGTGGGGGACACCCCCAAACCCCCCCGCCAGGGGGGCTTCGCCCCCCTGGACCCCCCAGGTTTTCCCACCCTCGTGGGCTGAGGGTTCACCAGCGTTCTGGGTCCCACTCGTGGCGGGGTTGGCAGGGGTGGGCAACTCGTCCCCTATTTTTAGCTTTTGGGGGCACATCCCCCAAGCCCCCTGGGAGGGGGCGCAGCCCCCTCCACCCCCGCTTTAGTTATGGTCGGCGAAGGCCGACCTTTTTCAAAGAGGCTGACTTTAGTCGGCTAAAGGGCACATCCCCCAAACCCCTGCCATGGGGCTTCGCCCCCTTGGCCCCCCAGTTTGCCCGCCCCCGTGGGCTTAGGGTTTGCCAGAGTTTTGGGTCCCACTCGTGGCCTGGTTAGCCCCCTCCCTGAGGTGGAGAGGGGAGAACCTCGCCAAATTTTCCCCCTTCCTTCGCAGGGAACGGGGTCAGGGGGTTAGGTCGTAAAGGGCACAGCCCCTGGACCCCCAGTTTAATGAGGGAGCGTAGTGCCGCTACGTCCGTGCTCAGCAGAGGTTGACTTTTAGCCAAGGGGGCAATACCTGCCCTTCGCATTGCAAAAGTGGGCAGGTTTTCCCAAAACCGCACTTCGTGATAAAATTAAAAAGGCTTGCCGAGGGGGCAAACATGACCCTTTCCTTAGCTCATTTAATCCCTCAAGTGGAAAAAATGGCCGAAGAATTGGCCGAAGAAAGAGCTCAGCGCCATAAGGTGTTAGGGAAGGTCCAGGAACTCCTCAACCTCTATTCCCTCTCAGCACTTGATTTCAAAGCCAAAGCCAAAGAATTTGGGGCCGCAATCCCCTCCCACGAGCCAATTGACCTTCGGAAACCACCAACACCCCTATCCCCCTATGAGGGAGGTTATGTCATTGCTGCCGATGGCTCCCAAATCCAGCCCGACCGCCATGGCATTGCCCTCTACTATTTGATAAACGTAGGGAGCATTGTCCTTAAGGAAGGAAGCGGCGAAACCCCGGTCCCCAAAAGCACCCCTTACCTCTACTACAAAGACGAAGACCTTTACGAAGGGAACCGGCTGGTCCAAGGAAACCTGTTGGATGTCCGAAGGGAACTGGCGGAGCTTCAGGAACTTTCGGCCAGGGTAAGGGAAGTGGCAAGTGAGGAGGACGGAAGAGGGAGAACCCCAATCTTAGCTTTAGCCGATGGAACTCTGCTCCTCTGGGTATTGGAAGAGGAGAAGGACCGCCACCTGGATAAAATCAGGGCTTATGTGGAAGAGATGGAGAAAATCCGAAAGGCCGGAGCACTCTTGGCCGGCTTCATAAGCCGCCCCCGCTATAGCGAAGTAGTGGACCTTCTGAGGCTAATGCACTTCGGGGAAGAACCGTTTTCCCACCCACTTCACCGACGCCCCTGGGGGCGCTTGACCGATGCTGCCCTCTTTTCTTTCCTCCCCGTCGGTTGGCGTTCCGCACTCTTTGAAAGCCCTTCACCCTTGAACGATTACTACGGGGAAAGCCGCATCTTCTTCTTCTACCTCAACGTCGGCGGAGAAATAGCCAGGATTGAAATTCCGGCTTGGATAGCCTTACCCTCCTACGCGGAAGGCTCCGGAGGCTTGGTAGACTTGGTGCAAGCCATGGTCCTCAAGCAGTGCGAAAACACTCAAGGCTACCCCTACGTCTTGGAAAGGGCCCACGAACTGGCAGTGATAAAAGCATCGGAAAAGAGAAGCCTTGAGGAGATTATAGAGCGGGCAATGTTCAAAAGGGGGCTAAGCCCGCTCGTTTCACCCAAAGAGAGGTGGAAGAGGTTAGTATAGGATGGGGCAAGAGATTGGCAGGGTCCTTCAAGCCAATACCACTAACTTTACCGCCGGCTGCCGGATGATGCTCCAGGATATCCCTTCCTTCGGCGATTTTGTCCGGGTTATAGCCCAAGATGGAAGCATAATCTACGGCTTCATTTACAATGTAGCCATCCAAAGCGACCCAACTGTGCGCCAGCTCATCACAGCCCCCGATTTGCCAGAGGAATACATAAAGGACCAAATAGAGAACAGGCTCCTTCCCGTGGAGTTTTCGGTGGCCGTGGTAGGCTACAAACGGCGCGGCTTAATCCGCCAGGAACCTCCCCCACAACCCCCTCTGCCCTTCAGCGTAGTAGAAACCTCCTCCCCTGAAGAAATTGAAGAATTTGCCCGTTCCGGCTTCAACTTCCTGCGAACCCTCCTCAACATCCCTGGCATCCCATCCGATGATGTAATAGCCGTAGCCTTGAGGCGGATAGCTGGGTCCCTGGGGAAAGAAGGGCATTACTTTCTGGTAGATGCAGGCCGCGAGCTAACCAAACTTCTCTATCAAGATACTGCCAGGCTTGAAGGCATCCTCCGGCGCATAAAATCGTAGATAGGCCTTATTGGGGGATGAGATGACAAGGAGGTCACTATGAGCAGGGCTTTAAAAATCGTAACCATAATCGTGGCCATACTGCTGCTACTGGGGCTGACCCTCTCCGGCTTCCTCTATTACACCATCCGCAAACCATGGCCTAAGACCAGCGGCACGATAACCGTAGAAGGGCTCAAAGCCCCAGTGACCATAATCAGGGACAAGTGGGGCGTGCCTCACATCTACGCCTCTAACATCCACGACTTGTTCTTCGCCCAAGGCTACGTCCACGCTCAGGACCGCTTCTGGCAAATGGAATACTGGCGGAGGATTGGGAGCGGTCGCCTATCGGAAATCTTTGGGGAAGCAACCCTCAGCGCCGACAAATTCATACGCACCTTGGGCTGGCACAGGACAGCCGCCAAAGAACTTGAGCAACTGGACCCAGAAGTAAAAGCGGTCCTGGAGGCCTACTCGGAGGGCGTTAACGCTTACCTCAAGGAGAACAAGGGGAAACTTGGCCTGGAATTCACCATCCTCGGCCTTATAGGGGCAAAGTTTGAGCCCGAACCCTGGACCCCCTACAATACCCTGACCTGGGCTAAAGTAATGGCCTGGAACTTGGGAGGAAACTGGGAAATGGAAATCTTCCGGGCTATGCTCTTAAACAGGATAGGCTCCGCACGCCTCAAAGACATAGACCTACCCTATCCTCCCAACCGGCCGGTAATAGTCCCTCACCCCGAGACTGGCCCTTCATCAACCCCTTCAACCCCAGTCCCCTTGGCCGAAGCTACCCTGAAGAGCATACCTTGGGAAGCCCTGGAAATCCTCAAAGCTGGCCCAGGCCTTGGAAGCAATAACTGGGTAGTCTCAGGCCAACGCACTACCACCGGACGCCCTCTCTTGGCCAATGACCCCCACTTGGGCATCCAAATGCCCGCTATATGGTATGAAATCGGCCTGCACTGCGAGCCTGTAAGCGAAGATTGCCCGTTTAACGTCGTCGGAGCCTCTTTTGCCGGATGCCCCGGGGTAATAATCGGCCACAATGCCTACATAGCTTGGGGCGTAACCAATGTCAACCCCGACGTCCAGGACCTTTACGTGGAGAGAATCAACCCCGAAAACCCCGACCAGTACGAAGTGGATGGAAAGTGGGAGGACATGCAGATAATTTGGGAAGAAATAAAAGTGCGGGGTAAAAAGGAGCCGGTCATGGTGCGGGTCCGCCTCACCCGCCATGGCCCGATAATAAACGATGTGGCCGGCGGTACTGAGGAGACCTGGGCCTACGGGTGGCAACCTCTGGCTTTCCGCTGGACAGCCCTTGAACCCGGCACCATCATGAAATCCGTACTCCTCCTAAACAAGGCTCGCAATTGGCAAGAATTCAGGGAAGCCCTCAAATACTGGGATGCCCCAAGCCAAAACTTCGTCTACGCCGATGTAGAAGGCAACATAGGCTACCAGATGCCCGGCAAAGTTCCAATCCGCAAAAAGGGCGATGGCTCAATGCCCGTTCCGGGATGGAACAGCGAGTATGAGTGGACCGGCTACATCCCGTTTGATGAACTGCCTCGCACCTTCAACCCGCCCGAAGGCTACGTAGTTACAGCCAACAACGCCGTAGTAAAGCCCGATTTCCCCCACTTCATCGCCCGCGACTGGAACCGAGGTTACCGGGCTCAACGCATAGTTGACCTCATAACTTCCAAGGACAAGCTGAGCATTGATGACTTCAAAGCCATCCACATGGACTCCTACGTCCTGCATGCCGAAGAGGTCATCCCTCACCTCTTGGCCCTTTCCCCAGAAGAGCCTCGCCTCAAAGAAGCCTTGGACATACTCAAGCAATGGGATCGCTGGGCCGTTCCGGAATCCGTAGGGGCCACGATTTTTGAAGCCGTAAGGCTGAGCCTGCTCCGCAACATCCTGGCCGACGAGCTCGGCGAAAAAGCTTTCCGGGCCTTCCTGGGCACCGAATCCCTCACCATGCAAGTCCTGGCCACAATCCTGGCCGACCCTCAATCTCCCTGGTACGATAACATCTACACCCCCAAGACCGAAACGAGGGAAGAAGTGCTTACCAAGGCCCTCAAAGAAGCCGTGGACGAGCTGACAAAGCGCTTGGGCAAGGACATGAACAAATGGCAATGGGGCAAAGTCCACACCGCAACCTTCCGGAACGAGACCCTTGGCAAATCGGGCATAAAGCCCATTGAATCCCTCTTCAACCGTGGCCCTGTGCCTGTAAGCGGTAGCTGCGAGACCGTGAACAACACCCTTTACGACCCTAAGAACCCATTTGAGGTATCAGTTCTGCCGTCCTACAGGCAAATTGTAGATGTTGGGGCCTGGGGCAACTCCCTCTCCATCCACACAACTGGCCAATCCGGTCATCCTTACCATCCTCACTATGGCGACTTCATAATGAAGTGGGCCACGGGCGAATACCACCCGATGCTTTGGGACAAGGGCCAAGTGCAACGCTTTGCCGAGGCCAACTTAACACTAAAGCCAAAGTAAAATCTAACCGCAAAGAACGCAAAGATATTTACAAAATTTCCCTCTTGCGCCCTTTGCGATTAAAACAACGCAGGTGGAGGGGGCACAACCCTCTCCCAGAGGGTGTGGGGGCTGTGCCCCCCTACGACCTAACCCCCTGACCCCCTTCCCTCGCAGGGAAGGGGGAAAATTTGGCGGGGTTCTCCCCTCTCCACCTCAGGGAGGGGGCTAACCCCACCACGAGTGGGGTCCTAAACGTTGGCAAGCCCAAAGCCCACGGGGGTGGGCAAAACAGGGGTCCAGGGGGCGGAGCCCCCTGGCGGGGGGCCGTGGGGGGTGTCCCCCCACAAAACCTTAAAAGGGGGCGAGCAGCCCACATTAGCAACCCCGCCACGAGTGGGACCCAAAACTCTGGCAAACCCTAAGCCCACGGGGGTGGGCAAAACAGGGGTCCAGGGGGTGAAACCCCCTGGCAGGGGGTCTGGAGGATGTGCCCCCACAAAACTTTAAAAAGGGAGAAGCAGCCACCTTTGGCAACTCAGCCACGAGTGGGGCCCAAAACCCTGGCGAATCCTAAGCCAACGAGGGTGGGCCAAGCGGGGATCCAGGGGGCGAAGCCCCCTGGCAGGGGGCCGTGGGGGTGTCCCCCCACAAAACCTTAAAAGGGGGCGAGTCGCCCACATTAGCAACCCCGCCACGAGTGGGACCCTAAACGTTGGCAAGCCCAAAGCCCACGGGGGTGGGCAAAACGGGGTGGTCCAGGGGGCGAAGCCCCATGGCAGGGGGTTTGGGGGATGTGCCCCCAAAACTTTAATAAGGAGGTAAACCTATGCCCAAAATCACCTTTACCCTTAACGGCCAAAAACAAACAGTTGAAATCCAACCATCCGAAACCCTCGCTCACATGCTGCGGGAAAAACTCGGCCTTACAGGAACAAAAATAGGATGCGAAGAAGGAGAGTGCGGCGCCTGCACCGTCATCGTCAACGGTAAAACCGTCACATCTTGCATCTACCCAGCTATGAAAGTGGACGGAGCTCAAGTTGAAACCATTGAAGGCCTATCCTCAACCGGTAAACTCCACCCCATCCAAGAAGCATTCATAGAACACTTCGCTGCCCAGTGCGGCTACTGCACCCCAGGCTTCATAATGTCTACTAAAGCTTTGCTGGACAAAAACCCCCACCCCTCAGATGAGGAAATCAAAGAGGCCATAGCTGGGAACCTCTGCCGCTGCACTGGCTATTACCAGATAATTGACGCTATCAAGGCTGCTGTAGGCAAAATATCAAGGGGAAGTGAGAAGACATGAAAGTGCGCTTGGCCTACGGCAAAGAAGGGCTCTGGATTGATTTGCCAGAGGGGCTGGAAGTAAAAATCATAGAGCCTAAGTTTGTCCCCGGCCTTCCGGACGAGGAATCGGCCATAAGGAAAGCCCTGAGGGAGCCTATAGCATCCCCTCCCCTCAGGGAACTGGTTCGCCCCTCCGACTCTGTAGCCATAGTGTTCAGCGATATAACCCGCCCAATGCCCAACCGCCGGGTAATACCTTTAATCCTGGAAGAACTATCCCACATCCCCAGGGAGAACATCGTCCTCATAAATGCCCTTGGGACCCACAGGCCTCAGACCCGCCAGGAGCTGGAAGAAATGCTGGGGCCAGAAGTGGTCTCCAATTACACAATCATCCAGCACGATTGCCACGATAAATCGGCCCTATACTACCTTGGGGAGACAAGCTTTGGCCATCCAGCTTGGGTTAACAGAGCCTACATGGAGGCTTCGGTGAAAATCCTCACCGGGTTCATTGAGCCGCACTTCTTCGCCGGCTTCTCCGGAGGACCCAAGGCAGTGCTTCCCGGCATATCTGGGCTGGAAACAATCCTCCTAAACCACGGAGCTGAAATGATAGACAGCCCTCAAGCTACCTGGGGGGTGACGGAGGGCAACCCTATCTGGGAAGAGATAAGGGAAGTAGCCTTCAAAACGCAGCCTTCATTCTTAGTCAACGTAACCCTGAATCGGGAAAAGCAGATAACGGGAGTGTTTGCCGGCGACGTTTGGGAAGCCCACGCTCAAGGGGTAAAGTTCGCTGCGGCTTCGGCCTTGGTAGAGGTGGAAGAGCCGTTTGACATCGTCATCACCTCCAACTCCGGTTACCCCTTGGACATAAATCTCTACCAAGCAGTCAAAGGGATGTCGGCAGCGGCGCGGGTAGTTAAGGAAGGCGGGAGCATCATAATCGCCGCCGAGTGCCGGGATGGCATCCCGGAGCATGGGGAATACAAGAACATCCTCAAGATGGCCTCTTCCCCGGCTGAACTTCTGGAAATAATCCGCCGGCCCGGCTTCCTCGTTCAGGACCAATGGGAAGCTCAGATTCAGGCCCTCGTGCAACTCAAGGCCGATGTTTACGTCAAAAGCTCCTACCTAACGGAAGGGCAAATAATGGAAGCCCTCCTAAAGCCTTGCTTCTCAATTGAAGAAACCCTCGGGGAGCTTTTGGCCAAATACGGCCCTGGAGCCAAGGTTTGTATCCTGCCCGAGGGCCCTCAAACAATACCCTGCCTTAGAAAATAGGCTGCGGGCATTAGAAAAAAACAGCTTTACGGAGGGGAAAATGGTGGTGAAAATTGACCACATAGCCATTGCTGTTCAGAACCTTGATGAAGCCATCAAGGTCTACAAAGAAGCGCTTGGCCTTGAATTGGCAGGGGAAGAAGAGGTGCCCGAACAAGGGGTTCGGGTCGCTTTCCTGCCGATAGGGGATACACGCCTTGAGCTTTTAGAGCCCCTTTCCTCCGAAAGCCCCGTGGCTAAATTCCTGGAGAAGAGAGGGGAAGGAATCCACCACATCTGCCTTGAGGTTGAGGATTTGGAAAAAACACTGGCCGAGCTCGCCAGCAAAGGGGTCAAGCTCATAGACGAAAAGCCTCGGCTCGGTGCTCACGGCCGGAAAATGGCCTTCGTCCACCCTAAAAGCCTGCATGGGGTCTTGTTAGAACTTTATCAAAAGGAGGAAGAGGATGACTAACGCCGTCATCGTCATAATGGCCACCATAGCCATAGCCTTTTCCCTCTTCGCATTGCTGGTAGTCCTCTACAACTGGCTTCAAAGCAAGAGGCAAGGATACCCCTTGGAAGCCCAGATAGAAGCAGCGCTCCTCCCCATAATCTTCCAAGGGATATGCGCAGCTTACCGCTTGGGGGAAAGGGCTGTAGATGAAGGATATGAACGCCTTCGCGGGGCTGATAAAAAGCTAATCGCCGATTCTATCTATGCCATGCTCCCCGACAAAATCGGCAACTTTGACCTCACCCTGGTGAAAAGCATAATAACCAGGGAAAGGTTTGAGCAGCTTGTCCAGAACGTCTTTGATTCCTTTGACCGCTTCTATGTTGAGCACAAGGCGCACTTTGACGAGCTATTTGAAGAGTGGAAGAAGACTCACCAGCCTCTGAGCAAAGAGGAAGCCCCCGCTTAGGCTATCTCAGGCTTTATGAGGCCGTAATTGCCGTCTTTGCGACGGTAAATTACGTTTATCTGGCCATCTTCAGGGTTGAGGAAGATGAAGAAATCGTGGCCTAAGAGCTCCATTTGCTCAATGGCTTCCTCTTCCGACATCGGGGAGACAGGGAAAGTCTTAACCCGGACGATTTTGGGTGCCTCTTCTGGGACTTCGGGCAGGATTTCTTCCTGGGCACGGCCTCGGCCCTTTTCGTAGAGCTTGCCCTTGTAGCGCTCTATCCGGCGGGAAAGCTTATCAATCACCGCATCAACAGCGGCGAAAATATCGGCAGAGCTTTCCTCCGCCCTGATTAGGGCCCTTGCGCCGCGCAAGGTTATCTCCACCCGGTGACTGTCCTTGGCGTTTTTGGTGCTCTGGCGAGAGAGCTCCACTTCCGCCTCCATGAGGTCGGGAAGATAGCGAGGCATCTTCTTGAGCTTTTTCTCCAGATACTCCTTAAGCCTTTCCGTTACCTCAATGTTCCTGGCGTTTATCTTTATGTACAATGGTTCCATAGCTCCCTCCTTGCCATCCTTTTTCCAGTTTCCAAATGGCCCACAAAGCTATTACCGCCAAAAGGCCCAGGATAGTCCATGCCTCGGCGAGGGAAGCTTGGGTTATGAAGAGGGCCAGTAAGCCTAGTCCCCCACTCATGAGGTAAATGGCCATGACCGCTTCCCTCTTGCTCAACCCCATGGCCACAAGCCTGTGAGATAAGTGGTCTTTACCTGGGGTGGTCAATGGGTTCAGCCCCCGGCGGAGGCGCGAGATTACCACAAGGGTTGTGTCAAATATAGGCACTCCGAGGATTAGGACCGGAACCATCCAAGTGACGGCCGGGATGTTCTGCGGGAAGCGCAGCTTTATCCCTACCGCCGCCAGCACGAAGCCGATGAAAAGGCTCCCTGAATCACCCATGAATATGGTGGCGGGGTTGAAATTGTAGAAGAGGAAGCCCAAACATCCGCCCAGGAGGGCAGCCGCCAACGCCCCCACAAGGTACTGCCCGTTCATCGCCGCCAGAAGCAGGAAGAAGGCCGATGCCACCACCGCTACCCCGCTGGAAAGGCCGTCCATGTTATCCAATAGGTTCAAGGCATTGGTTATGCCCACAACCCAGAGAAGGTGGATGGGAAGATTGAGGTAATGGTAGGGAAAAATCTGGACCCTTACCCCCGTGAAGTAAAGGAGCAGGGCAGCGATGATTTGAACTGCCAGTTTAATCAGAGGCCTAAGGCCTACTCGGTCATCCCAAATGCCCATGAAGGAAACGATGGTTGCACCTAAGAGGATGCTGAATAGCTGAGGGATGTAAAAGCGGTTCCCGGCCAGAAAAATGGCCAAGATGAAAGCCCCGTAGATGGCTACCCCTCCCAGCTTAGGTATCGGGTGCGAATGGACCTTCCTCGGGGACGGGTAATCCATGAAGCCGAGCTTGGGTGCAAGCTTGCGAGCAAGGGGAGTCCCGGCAAAAGCAATCACCAGGGCACTGGCAAAAATCAGGAAGTAATTGGTCATGCCTACTCCCTCAAGAACTGCGTAAGATAAGCCAAATTTCCTTCCAGGAAGGCCTCTTACCGTAAATCAGAATCCCGACCCGGAAGAGCTTTTCCCCCAACCATATAGCTCCTAAGAGGGACAGGCTTAGAATCGCCAAGCTGCCGGCTACATCTACCCAAGGGACCTTAGCCAGGGGGAGCCTGAAAAGCATCATGGTAGGAGCAGTTAAGGGGAAGAAGCTCAGGACTCTGGCTATGGTCAAGTTTGGGTTAGCCATGAGAAAACCGCTGAGCATGTAGGGGGCGGCAGCAAACAAGGATAGAATCCCTGCCACCTGTTGGCTCTCCCGCATGGTAGTTCCCAATGAACCGATTCCGGCCATGAGGAAGGCATAAATCGCAAAGCCGAGGACGTAATAAATGACTAAGAGCAATAAAGTGGACGGCGGAAGCGAGAAGGCCGAGATGGTAAGTAGCATAACGGCCCCGCTTGTAAACCCAAGAAGGGAAAGGAGCCAAACCAAAACCTGGGTCAGGCCAACGGCCCCCAAACCTACGACTTTCCCAACCAATAGCTCCAAGGGGGAAACCGAGGACACGATTATCTCCATCACTCTGTTCTCCTTCTCCTCGGCAATTCCTTGGAGCAAGTAGCCGGAGGAGACGAAAATGGTCATCACCAGCATAAAGGCGAGGAAATAGGGGATTATGAAGGTGAAGAGGATGCCCCACGGCCCACCGCCTTGAACCTTGCCCTTTTCACCTAATACTTCGGGCTGGATTGTTACAGGGTCCGCAGCTCTGCGGCTTACGGCCGGTTCCACTTTGCCTCGGAGCAAGTGGGAAACGAAGAAACCCTTGAACCATTTGGAATCCTCCAGCGCCACAGCCTCAAAGCTGCTTCCCCTGGCTATAACCCTTACCTTCCCAGTTTCAATGTAATCCGATGGTATCACCAACACCGCATCCACCTTTCCGTCCTCCAGAGCCTTGCGGGCCTCCTCCTCGCCCCCGAAAAGCGTAAAATTGCCCTCATACTCCGGGAGCAGAGGAGTGAATAGGCCGGTCCCATCCACAACCCCTATCCTCTTAGAAGTGCCTTCAAAGAAGTTAACCAAAGATTGGCCCATGTTCTTGAGAAGTCCGCCCCCGTAAGCCCCCACAAGTAGTCCGATTAAAGCCAGGGCTGGGACTATGGCGGTCATTATGATGAAACCCGGCCTCCTGACATTGGTTACATACTCGTGCCGGATTATGGTCCAGACCTTAGATAAGCGCACTATGCCTCCCCTCCTTGACCACTTTCACAAATATGTCCTCCAGGGGCACCGGGGCCACTTCAAATGCCTCCAGCTCAACCCCTTCTTCCACGAGGGCTTTTATCACCACCTGGGGTGATGTCCCTTCGGCCAAAGTTAGTAGAAAAGCATCGTCTTTTCTGGTTACAGCCTGCACGCCTTTTACAATGGGAGGCAATTGGGGGCTTTTGACCAAGATGCTGTTGGGGGTAAATCGCTTCTTTATCTCCCGGATAGGGCCGTAGAGAACCGCTTCCCCTTTATTAATCAGCAAAATGCGGTCGCACAGAGCTTCAACCAGGTTCATCTGATGGGAGCTCAACACCACCGTTTTACCCTGCTCGCGCAGCTCGGTGATGAGGCCTTTTATCAGCTCTACATTCACCGGGTCCAGGCCTTGGAACGGCTCATCCAAAAAGACGACTTCGGGGTCATGGATTATGCTGGCTATGAACTGGAGCTTCTGTTGCATCCCTTTGCTTAACTCTTTAACTTTACCCTTGGCTCTATCCAGGAGGTCAACCTTTTCCAGCAAAGAGTTAGCTCTTTCCTTGGCGACGAAGCGGGGCACGCCCTTAAGCTCGGCAAAGTAGACCAAAGTTTCCAGGACTCCAAGGCCTTGGTAGAGTCCTCTCTCTTCGGGGAGGTAACCGACTTTCTCCTTGACCTCGCTTGGGCTGCGGCCCAGGACCTTAACCTCGCCTTCGTCCGGCTTGAGGATGTCCATCAAGATGCGGATTGTGGTAGTCTTACCGGCCCCGTTTGGGCCCAACAGGCCAAATATTTCCCCCTTCTTTACCTCAAAGGAAAGGCCCCTTACGGCTACGAGTTCGCCGTACCTTTTGAGCAAGTTGCGAACTTCAATGACCATTGAATCCTCCACGGTTTCATTATAGCACAAGGCAAGCTTTAGGGGGAAATCTTACTCCGAGGAGGCGCAGGTAGCTTCGCCACATGACGGGCACTCTGGGTAATGTGCCCCCAGGAGCCGGATTTGACTTATACGCTATTGGCTTTTATAATAAGGCTGTGGTCAGCTTGCCGGATTTGAAGAGGAGCTGAGAGACAAGGGATGACTTCACACCCTGGGACAAGGCCTGTCCTAATAGCTGACGCTAACACCTTGGCGGCGGAATTGAGCCGTCAAGTAGCTGGACGCCCAGAGCTAAGCAAGATAGCCGCACCATATCTTGCCATATTCTCCGCCCAAGCCCTCGTAGAAGTAGCCTTTTCTCCGCCCTCGCTGCCGGAAGCGGAAGTCCGGGAACGGCTTGCACGAGGCATCCCAGCGCTGGCCCCGGAGGATTTCCGTGCTGAGCCCGGCGTTCTGCGGGGGTTGTGGGATGAAATATGCACCATCGCAGTTCAGCATTTCCCAGATTTGGTCCAAGCGTTTGAATCTATCCGCCACTGGCCCGATGGCCGAGAGGATAGCCTCCTTTCCGCCGCTATTTACTACCTGCGCGGCGAGGCTGACATTTTGGCGGAAGAAGCAGGGCTGGAGAAGTCTCTCTTCCAGTTCGTGCTTAACAACACCCTGCATCCTTTCTTACGCCGCTACGCAGCAGCCCTGGCTCCGCTGGTCAACCTTGAAGCTTGGTATCGTCCCTATTGCCCAATCTGTGGCGGGGAGCCGGATTTCGCTGCATTGGATAAGCCTTACGGTGCTCGTCGCCTCATCTGTTCCCGCTGCGACTTTGAATGGCCCTTCCGCCGGACTTGCTGCCCCTTCTGCGGCAACGAGAACCGGTACCTCTACGTCCCATCAGAGGACGGCATTTACCGTCTTTACCTCTGTGACCGTTGCCACCGCTACTTAAAAGTGATAGACCGGCGGGAACTTGTGGAGGAGAGACTGCTTCCGGTGGAGCGAATCCTTACTCTGCCGATGGACCAGGCTGCCCGTGAGGAAGGGTATGGATAATCGGCATATCCAGTGCCAGGCGTCGGCCTTACCTCTCCCCCCAACCCCATCAGCTCAGAATGGAAGGGATGGGGTAATGGCCCGCCGCTACAACCTGGTTGCCATCTACAGTTTCGGCAGCAGGGCTGGGGAAGTGGCGGCGCAGGCGGCGGGGGGGGCCGCTGGGGTGCGGTACCCCGGGTCGGGAG
>Ga0080004_1148505_pt1 | contig 44704 bp, 60 predicted proteins | sample WasSprMetagenome_FD_69207 | JGI IMG/M metagenome (GOLD analysis project Ga0080004, IMG submission 69207) | Sulfidic aquatic microbial communities from Washburn Spring, Yellowstone National Park, USA - WS (SPADES assembly) (version 2) | ecosystem: Environmental > Aquatic > Thermal springs > Hot...
TACAATAAAAACACTCTCCACAAGCAATTCCTCTATTCCAGATAATTAAATCACCCTTTTTTAGTATCTCATCATTTAAATCTTTCTTCTCTCCATTGATTTCTACTATTTCCCCTACCCCTTCATGACCCAAAATTATAGGTAAAGGCACTCTTGGATCTTTTCCCTCAATCATATATAAATCAGAACCACATATTCCTGAAGAAATAATCTTTACCAATAACCCATTTTTAGGAATTTCTGGAATATCAATTTCTCTTAAGACTAAGGGTTTATTAAACTCTTCAAGTACCATTGCTCTTGCTTTCATAAAAAATCTACTCTCTTTTACTCTTTAAAATATCTGAAATTTTCTTAGTGGTTTCTTTTAAATGAGAAAGAATTTCTTTTTTTCTTTCACCTTCAAAATTAGCAAAATACCCAGATACTGAGACTGCACATATAACATCTCCTTTATAATCAAAAACAGGCGCACCAAGACATCTTATCCCTCTCTCATTTTCTTCATTATCAAAGGCGTAACCTTTTTTCTTAACCTTTATTAATTCTTCTTTGAGTTTTTTAGGAGATGTAATAGTATTTGGTGTTCTTTTAACTAAAGGAACATTTCTTAAATAATCTTCAATCTCTTTATCAGAACTATAAGCAAGTAAAACCTTACCAAAACTTGTTGAATATAGGGGCATTCTCATCCCAATACGAGACATCATAGGTAGAGTTCCTGGTCCTTCTACTTTATCAATATATACCCCTTCATAACCATCTTTTATTGTGAGATGTACAGTTAAATTAGTTTTATTCATTAATTCAATAAGATAAGGTCTTGCTATTTCTCTTAAATCAAAATTTTGAAGAATATATGAACTTAATTCAAGAAGCTTAAACCCAGGTTTATAAAATCCTCCTGTTACTTTCCTTACATATCCCATTTCTATTAAAATATCAAGATATCTATGAATTGTAGAGATATGTAATCCCATTTCATCGGATAAGTCTTTTAATTTTAACTCCTTAGTTGATAATATGATGGATTCTAAAATTTTTAATGTTTGTCTTGCCGAATTAATTCCACTATTTTTTCTCTCCATTTATAAATCACCTATATATTATTGCATAATAATAAATTTAATTGTAAATTCTTATATCAAATTGTAAAATATGTTTACTATTTTGTCAAGATTCCTTTACTCTATCATCTTCTCCTAAATATTCTCCACTTTGGATTTCTATAATTTCTAATGGAATTTTCCCAGAATTTTTTAATTTATGAAAGGTTGACTTAGGTACAAATGTGCTTTCTCCCTCATGTAGAAAATATCTTTTTCTTCCAATTTCTACTTCTGCTGTTCCCTTCATAATTATCCAATGCTCAGTCCTATGATGATGCATTTCCATGTCTAAGGACATACCTGGTTTAATTACAATTTTATAAATTTTATATCTATCTCCTTTCTCTAAAATTTTATAAAATCCCCAAGGTTTATATATTTCAGTATGATATATAATTTCCTCTCTCTTATCTCTTTCTAATTCTTCAAGAAGTCTTTTTACTTCTTGACCCATTCCACGTTTTGCAATAAGAATAGCATCATCAGTTTCTACAATAATAGAATCCTCAATACCAACAGTTGCTATCAATCTTTTGTTACTAAATATTATAGAATTTTGGGTATCTACTGTATATACATCTCCAATCTTTACATTTCCATTATTATCTTTTTCATTAATATCGTAGAAAGAGTCCCATGAACCAACATCACTCCAGAAAATATCCATAGGTATAACTACAACCTTATCAGATTTTTCCATTATTCCATAATCTATTGATATAGATGGCATCTCATGAAATAATTCTAAGGTTTTCTCATATCCTTTACTTATCAATTCATAAATTTGAGGTTGATATTTTTTTAATTCTTCTAAGAAGACAGAAATTTTAAATGAAAACATTCCAGAGTTCCAAAAATAGTTACCTTCTTTTAAATATTTTTCTGCAAGTTCAAGACTTGGTTTCTCTACAAATTTTTCTACTTTATTATATTTTCCATAAGATTCTCCAAGTTTTATATAACCATATCCAGTTTCTGGATTTTTTGGTTTTATTCCAAATGTAACTAAAAAATCATCTTTTGAAATAGATTCGGCTGTTCTCATATATTCTAAAAACTTATTTAATGGTTTAATAACATGATCAGATGGGAAAAAAGTTAAAATTTCTGAATCATTAGAATTTAGTTTATCTATAACATATATGCATGCTAAGGAAATAGCAGGAAGAGTATTTTTACCCACTGGCTCACATATTATATTTTCTTCCATTTTTGTAGAAAAGTTGCTACAGATTTCTTTAACATAAAAATAATAATCCTCATTTGTAATTGTAATTACATCTTCTGGATTTACAATTTTCAATGCCCTCTCATATGTTGCTTCAAGAAGAGGTTTTCCATTAATAAATTTTAAAAATTGTTTTGAATATTTTTCTCTTGAAAGAGGCCAAAGCCTTGTTCCTTTTCCACCTGCTAATATAACAATCTTCATTTTCTATTCCTCCCCTTTCAGCTTATAATTGATCCACTGGGACATAAATCAATGATGATACATTTGTTACAAAGAGGATTTTTAGCCTTACAAATATTTCTTCCATGATGAATAAGAAGAAATGAATAATTTGCCCATTCCTCTCTGGGAATAAGAGACATAAGTTCTTTTTCCATTTTCTCCCTATTTTTCTCTTGAGAAAAATCAAGTCTTTTAGTTATTCTAAAAACATGGGTATCTATTACAATACCTTCATTTTTTCCAAATGCTGATGATAATACCACATTTGCTGTTTTTCTTGCTACTCCTGGTAATTTCATGAGCTCTTCAATATTATCAGGAATCTTCCCATTATAGTTTTTCAAAATAATTTGAGCACAACTTTTTATATTTTTTGCTTTTGTTTTATAATAATTTATTGTTCTTATATCTTTTTCAAATTCATCTAAGGGTACATTAGCATAATCTTCTATGGTTTTATATTTTTTAAAAAGTTCATTTGTTACTGTATTTACTCTTTCATCAGTAGTTTGGGCAGATAAAATTGTTGCAACTAAAAGCTCCCAAGGGGTTGAAAAATTTAGAGCGGTTTTAGGCTCATATATCCTTTTTAATCTCTCAATTACTTCCAAAGCTCTTTTCCTTTTCTCCATAATCCCCTCCTTGAATTAATCTGCGCGGATCTTTAACATATTTTACAAAAAAAATTAAAGAGATTAAACTAAAAATTAAAGAGTATAAAAAAAGTATTTCATAACCAAACCAGTCTGCAATTTTTCCACCAATAAGAGGAGAAAGAAAGGAAAAGGGTGAAATTAATAGATTTAATACTCCTAAATATAATTCTTTTCTTTTATCTGGAGAAATATCCAATGTGAATGCAGAATCACCAACCATTCCTGCTGAGTTAAGAAAACCAATAAGTATAAATACTATATATATAAAATATATTTTCCAACTGAATATAAGAAGTATTAATGCTAAAATATAAGAGATTCTTCCCCAAACTAAAACAATCTTATGTCCATATCTATCACCAATAGGTCCAAAGATAAATGAAGATATTCCTTGGGATGCCAATAAAACAGCTGTAAATTCTGCAGCTATTCTATCTGGAACAGAAAATTTGGTTACTGTATATATTAATATAAAACCTGTAGATGCATTTGATAAAGCTACAAGAATCCTATTAATGACATAATTTTTAAAATTTAAATTATCAAGAACAATCCTTATTCCTTTTAGATATTCATAAAATGATACATCCTTATTATTATCATCATCAGGATCCTCTCTTGTAAGTGCTAAAAAGATAAAAGACATAAAAAGAGCGATAGATGCAGATAAAAAAGAATAACCAAAATTTATTGGGAAAGGAAAGTTTGATAAGAAGTACCTTGCTAAAATGGATCCTCCAATTCCCATTAAAGCCCCAATTCCATTTCCCATAGCAAAATACGAACCTCTTCTCTTTCTATCTATTACTTTCCCAATCATACTCATCCATGGAGGACCTAAAAATCCCATAGAAAATGTTGCAATGGCAAGCATTAAAAGAGAAAGATACAATGCTATTCTTTTATCGTAGGGAACTATACAAAAGGCAATTAAAGCCATAAAAAAATATGGGAGTCTTTCTCCTAAGGTTACTTTAAGTACTAAATTTAATTTCTTAGGATATTTCTCAGCATATTTTGCTCCTATAATAGCAGGAATTCCCCAACCAAGATTTGCTATTGCTGGGATAAGACCTATTTCTAAATTTCCAGCACCAAGTTTTTTGGCAAAAAGAGGAAACAATGTTAGAATTGACCCAAAGGTCATTCCTAAACTAAAAAGAGCAAAATCTATACTATCAACTATAAAATTCCAACGATAATCTTTCTCACTTAAAGGCATACAGTCAATATAATACACTAATAAATAACTTTGTAAAGATAAAGACCATAAGGAGGAGCACATGAGGAAAAGCGTTGTGAAAAATTTTTTTCTAAATAAATAGTAAAATCATCTATATTTTTTCTTCCTAAACCAAGCTCAATCATTCCCCCTACAATAAATCTAACCATCTTTCTTAAAAAATAAGGGGCAGAAATAAAAAAGAATAGATAATCATCACAAAATTCCCAAAAGCAATTTTCTACTGTAACTATTGTATTTTTATTATTCTCTAATATACAAAAATTTCTAAAATCATGTTTTCCAACAATTAATTCTGAAGATTTTATAAGAATTTCTTTATCTAACGGTGATTTAATCCACCATACTAAATTTTTTAAAAATGGATTAAAACTTTTAGAATTATATATTACATATAGATAAATTTTACTTTTAGCACTATATCTTGCATGGAAATTTTCATCAACTCTTTCTATTTTTTTTAATTGAATATCTTGTGGAAGAAGAGAGGTTAAGGCAGATTTTAATTTCTCTAAATCCCAGTTCTTAAAGGATTTAAAATTTACAACTTGATTTATTGCATGTACACCAGCATCTGTTCTACTCGCTCCAATAATATTTATCTTTTCTCCAAATAATTTTTCTAATATTTCCTCTAAAACTCCTTGAACTGTTCTTTTTTTTGGTTGTTTTTGAAATCCATAAAAATTTGTCCCTAAGTAAGCTATAGTTAATTTCCAATTATACATCTCATATTAAAAGAAGAGTTAGAGAAAATAAAAATATTATTGAGAGATAAAAAGTTTCTTTTTTACCCCAATAAACTTTTTTATATCTTGATCTCCCTTTAGCTCCTCTATATCCTCTTGCTTCCATAGCCTCTGCTAATTCTCCAGCTCTTCTAAATGCATTTATAAAAAGAGGTATAATAATAGGCAATAAACTTTTTGCCTTTTCAACAAGCTTTCCTTTTCCTATTTCAGCACCTCTTGACCTCTGTGCTTTAATTATCTTATCGGTTTCTTCTAATAATGTGGGAACAAATCTCAATGCTATAGTCATCATCATAGAGAATTCATGTACAGGAAATTTAACATAATTTAAAGGTTTTAAAATGTCTTCTAAGGCATGTGCTAAATCTAAAACAGATGTCGTTAAAGTTAATAAAGAAGTAATCATAACAAGAAATATCAATCTTGAAGACATAAAAATTGCCATATAAATTCCTTTTTCAGTAACATGTATTATACCAAATCTAAAAAATACTTTTCCTCCTTCTTCTCCAAAAAACAAATGGATAAAAAAAGTAAATAAGACTAAAAAATATAAAGGTTTAAAACTACGAAAGAAATATCTTAAAGGTATTTTAGAAATAAGAATCTCAATAACAATAAATATAAAAAATAATAAGTAGGAGATATTTAATTTTATTAAGAAAAGTAATAAGATTAGAAAAAAAGTTGCAATAAGTTTTGCTCTTGCATCTAAATTATGCATGATAGAAGTACCAGGAATATATTGTCCTAATGGAAAACTTTTTATCGCTTCCATGATGCCATAAAACCTTTATATGCTATAATGATCTCTGCCATTTCATTAAGAGTTATATAACCATCAACATTGTAACCTTTTCTCTCTAAAACATCTACAATTTCTAAAATCTGAGGTAATTCTAAGCCCATTTTTATAATACTATCTCTTTTTTTAAATAGAAGATCAAGGGAACCATCAAAAATAATATTTCCTTGATGAAGTACTATAACTCTATTTATTAAGGGAATTATCTCGTCTAAATCATGAGAAACAATTACTAATGTCTTATTTTTATTTGTCCATTTTCCAATATAATGCATTATTTCTCTTTTACCTTTTGGATCTAAGTTAGCAGTGGGCTCATCTAAAACTAACACTTCTGGATCCATTGCTAAAACACTTGCAATAGCTAACCTTCTTTTCTCACCTCCTGAAAGAAAAAAAGGTGACCTTTCTTTAATTTCTTCATAATTAAGACCTACATTCTGTAATGCCCTTTTTACTACCTGCTCTATCTCATCTTCTTTCACTCCAATGTTTTTTGGGCCAAAAGCAACCTCTTCAAAAACAGTTTCCTCAAAAAATTGATGCTCTGGATATTGGAATACTAAACCAACAGTCTTACAAATATCTTTAATAGACCATTCCTTTATATTTTTACCTTTTAAATATACAGTTCCTTCGGTTGGTTGTATAATACCATTAAATAACTGTATGAGTGTTGATTTTCCAGAACCTGTTTCACCAAAAATACCAATTTTTTCCCCTTTATCTATTGAAAGGGTAATATTATTTAATGCTTTTCTTTCTAAGGGAGAATCTTTTAGATAATAAAAGCTTACATTTTCAATATAAATTAAAGCCATTCTTCAAGCTCCTTAACTGTAAGAATGGGATAGGGAATATCAAGTCCCCTACTTTTTAAGTAGAAAGCAAGCTGTGTTACAATAGGCAGATCTAATCCCCATTTATTAATTTCTGAATTCTTACTAAATACCTCTCTTGGGGTCCCAGAAAATACTATTTCTCCATCTTTTAAAACTATAACTTTTTCTGCTAAAATTACTTCTGACATATGATGTGTTATTAAAATTATAGAGATCTTTTCCTTCTCAAATAAAGATTTTATAATGTTTAAAATTTCCTTTCTTCCCCTTAAATCCAACATTGTAGTTGGTTCATCTAAAATTATATATTTTGGTAACATCGCAAGAATTCCTGCAATAGCAACTCTTTGTTTCTGACCACCAGATAAAAGATGAGGGGGATAATTTCTATACTCTTCCATTCCTACAACTTTTAGAGCAAAATTAATTCTTTCTTCTATTTCCTTAGGAGAAAGACCTAAGTTCTCACATCCAAAAGCAATATCCTCCTCTACAGTCATACCAATTATTTGGTTGTCTGGGTTTTGAAAGACTAAACCAACCTTCTGTCTTATTTCCCAAATTCTATCTTCATCCTTAGTATTTATTCCATCTACTATTACATCCCCATATGTGGGGATTAAAAGACCATTAATTAATCTTGCCAATGTAGATTTGCCTGACCCATTAGCCCCCACTATAGCAAAAAAAGAAGGAGAAGGTATCTCTAAATTAAAATTTTTAAGAGCCACCTTCTCCTGTTGGGTTCCTACTTGATATATAAAGGTCACATTTTTAACATCAATCATTTATACAAGCTCTACAACAGCTTCCAATGCTGAGTCTCCTCTGCGAGGAGCCATTTTTAAAACACGAGTATATCCCCCATTTCTTTGTTGATACTTTGGTGCTATCTCTATAAAAATTTTTCTTACCAATTCTCTATCCTGTATAAAACTATAAACCAATCTTCTATGATGTATAGAATCTTCCTTTGCAATTGTAATAATTCTTTCAGCTAAACGTGTAAGTTCCTTTGCTCTTTGATAAGTTGTTATAATTTTCCCATGTTTAAAGAATGATATTAATAGAGCTTTTAAAAGAGCTTTTCTTTGAGGAGTTGGTTTACTCAACTTTCTATATGCCTTACGATGCCTCATAAGATTCATCTCCTTTCAAGCTTAATAGCGAATATCCTTTTTCTTTCAATTTTTCTTTTAGCTCTTGCAAGGATTTTTGTCCAAAATTTTTTATATTCATCAATTCTTGTTCTGTTTTTGATAACAACTCATCCAGAGTATGAATACCAGCCATTCTTAGGGCATTATATGCTCTTGTAGATAAACCCAAGTCCTCAAGGGTTATAATCTTTCTTTCCTCTTCTTTTACAACTGGTTCTTCTTGTTTTATTTCAGGAAATACATATTCTTGTTCATAAATAAATCTTGCTTGATCCATAAGGATTTTTGCAGATTCTCTTAATGCTTCTTTTGGTGAGATGGAACCATTGGTCCATATATTAATAATTAACCTATCTAAATCTGTTCTTCTTCCCACCCTTGTTTTTTCAACCTCATAACTTACTTTTTTTACTGGAGAAAAAATAGAATCTAAGGTTAGAACACCTATAGGTTGTCCTGGTTTCTTGTTCTCCTCTGCAGATACATACCCTTTACCCTTTCTAACTTCAATCTCCATTCGTAAGGGTACTTCATCAACTAAAGTAGCAATAACTAAATCAGTATTTATTATTTTTACATTAGGTGGGACAATGAAATCACTGGCTTTAACTACTTTTGGACCCATAACATCAAGTTCCAAAATGTGGCTTTCATTATCTTCTATTCTTACAACTAATTTTTTAAGATTTAATAGGACTTCTAATATATCTTCTTTCATACCATTATATGTTTCTAATTCATGTTTTATACCATCTATTTTTACCGATGTAACAGCAGAACCTTCTATAGATGAAAGAAGAATCCTTCTTAAGGAATTTCCAATAGTCCATCCATATCCTCTCTCTAATGGTTCTATTACAAATCTTCCATAGGTATCATCTAATTCTTCTACTACAACTTTTTTAGTTTCCTCTAACAATTTATCAACCTCCTTATTTTCTACCCTAACGAGAATAGAATTCTACAATTAGTTGCTCTTGAACTGGAACATCAATTTCATCTCTTGTGGGAAATCTTATAACTTTTGCTTTTAAATTCTCTTCATCCACCTCTAACCATGCAGGGATATACTTGTTTGAAAAAGTTTCTAAAGCTTCTTGAACAGGTATAAGATCTTTATCTGTAATCTCTATAACATCACCTATCTCTACTAAATAAGAAGGAATATTAATCTTTTTACCATTTACGCTAACCTTTCTATGTAAAACTAATTGTCTTGCCTGATCTCTACTAAGAGCCCACCCTAAACGATAGACTACATTATCTAATCTTCTTTCTAAAATTTGTAAAAGCCTTTCTCCAGTAACACCTTTACCCTTAGATGCAATTTCAAAATATCTTCTAAATTGTCTTTCCAAAACTCCATATATTCTCTTTAGTTTTTGTTTTTCTCTCAATCTAAGACCATACTCTGTAAGTTTCCTTTGTGTCCTTCCATGCTGACCAGGAAGGGATTTTCTTTTCACTAAAGGACATTTTTCACTAAAACATTTAGTTCCTTTAAGGAATAATTTTATACCTTCTCTTCTACATAAACGACAGTCAGGTCCAGTATATCTTGCCATAATTTTCTCCTCCTTTTATACTCTTCGCCTTCTTGGTGGTCTACATCCATTATGAGGAATTGGAGTAACATCTTTTATTAAATTTATTTCAAGACCAGCAGATTGAAGAGATCTTATTGCAGTTTCTCTTCCAGGTCCTGGGCCTTTAACTAAGACATCAACCCTTTTCATACCATACTCCATAGCTTTCTTTGCAGCCATCTCAGCAGCAAGCTGAGCTGCAAAAGGAGTTCCCTTTTTTGTTCCCTTAAAACCTGCAGTTCCTCCACTCCCCCATGCTATCACATTTCCATCAAAATCTGTAATTGTAACTATAGTATTATTAAAGGTAGAACTTATATGAGCAATCCCTTCAGGAATAACTTTTTTCTCCCTTCTTGGCCCTCTAACTCTTCTTCTCTTTGCCATTAATCTTTTAACCTCCTAAAATTAATTATTATTTTTCTTTACGTCTTGCTCCCACCGTCTTACGAGGACCTTTTCTTGTTCTTGCATTACAACGGGTCCTCTGTCCTCTCACAGGAAGACCAAGTTTATGCCTTATTCCTCTATAACACCCAATTTCTATTAATCTTCTTATGTTTGAAGCAACTTCTTGTCTTAAATCTCCCTCAACTTTATAATTATTTTCTATCTCTTCTCTTAATCTGCTTATTTCATCTTCTGTTAGATCTTTAACTCTTTTATTAGGATCTACTTTTGTTATTTCTAATATCTTTTTACTTGTGCTTCTTCCAATACCATATATATAAGTCAAGGCGATTTCTATCTTCTTATCCTTAGGCAAATCTACACCTGCAATTCTCGCCATATTTCTTTCACCTCCTTAACCTTGCTTCTGTTTATGTCTTGGATTTTCACATATTACCATAACTCTTCCTTTTCTTCTTATTATTTTACATTTCTCACAAATTTTTTTAACTGAAGCTCTAACCTTCATCTTCAACCTCCTTATTCTTTGAGCTAAAACGATATACAATTCTTCCCTTTGTTAAATCATAAGGAGAAAGCTCTACTTTTACTTTATCTCCAGGCATAACCCTTATAAAATTCATTCTCATTTTACCACATACGTATGCTAAAATCTCAAATCCATTATCTAATTCAACTTTAAAAGTTGCATTTGGTAGGGCTTCTTTTACAATACCTGTTAATTCAATTACATCTTTTTTATCCATACATTTTCTTATTCTCCTTGTGTAATAATCTCAGGACCATTATTAGTAATTATTATTGTATGTTCAAAATGAGCAGATAAACTTCCATCTACAGTAACTGCAGTCCATTTATCTTCTAATATTTTTACTTCATAACTTCCTGCAGAAACCATAGGTTCTATAGCCAAAGCCATTCCCTCTTCTAATATAGGACCTCTTCCTGGAGGTCCAAAATTTGGAATATTTGGTGGTTCATGTAGTCTTCTTCCTATTCCATGACCAAAAAATTCCCTAATTACATTAAAATTATTACTCTCAACATATTCTTGTATTGCCCAAGATATATCTGACAAATGGTTACCTACCCTTGCCTTCTCAATTCCTTTCCAGAGAGCAGATTCTGTTACTTCAATAAGTCTTAATGCTAATAAAGAGACTTCACCAACAGGATAGGTTTTTGCAGAATCTACATAAAATCCTTTATATTCTAATCCTATATCAATACTGACTATGTCACCATTTTTTAAAAACCTATCCTTTCTTGGAATACCATGAACTATCTCTTCATTTATTGATACGCAAATCACTTCAGGATAACCTCTATAACCTTTAAAAGCAGGTTTTGCATCAAATTTAATTATAAGTTCTTCTACCTTCCTTGACAAATCATAGGTAGAAATTCCTTCTTTTATAAAACTCTCTATTTCTTCAAAAATTCTTGCTAAAATTTTTCCCCCTTTTTTCATTATACTAATATCTTCCAATGATTTCAATTCTATCATTCTATCACCTTTAATATTTTTCTTGTTACTTCCTCTTTTTCATCCTCACCATCTATTTCATATAAAATTCCTTCTTTTTTATAATAATCTAATAAAGGCTTACTCTCTTTATAATATGTATTTAGTCTCTGTTTAATAACTTCGGGAGTATCGTCAGTTCTTTGATATAATTCTCCTCCACATATATCACATTTGTTATCTTCCTTTGGAGGCATTGATATTAAATTATAAATTGCTCCACAATTCTTACATACCCTTCTTGAGGAAAGCCTTTTAATTACAAGCTCATCAGATACCTTTAGATATATAACCTTAGGATATGCTTTCTTTTCCTCTAAAAATTTCTTAAGAAATTCCGCCTGTAAAACAGTCCTTGGATATCCGTCTAAAATAAACCCTTGAGAACAGTCGTTCTCTTTTAATCTTTCTTTTACTATTTCCCAAACCAATTCGTCAGGAACAAGCTTTCCTGAATTAACATAATCTTTTACCTTATTCCCCAAAATAGTTTCATTTTTTATGGCATCTCTAAATATATCTCCTGTAGAGATATGGGGAATCTTAAGAATATTACTTATTTCTTTAGCATGCGTACCCTTTCCAGCACCTGGAGGTCCAAAAAAAATTATTACTTTCATTTTAAAAACCCCTCATAACTTTTCATCATCATTTGAGCTTCTAAAGTCTTAATAGTATCCAATATAACACCAACCATGATCAATATACTCGTCCCTCCCAATTGAAACTCGGTAACTCCTGTAAGTCTCTCTATAAAAGTTGGTATTAATGCAATTAATCCTAAAAAACAACCACCCACGAAATTCAATTTATTCAGAGTATTTGATAAATATTCTTCTGTAGGTTTTCCTGGTCTTACCCCAGGAATAAATCCACCATATTTTTTAAAATTTTCTGCTAAATCTGAAGGATCAAAAACTATAGATGCATAGAAATAGGTAAATCCCAAAACCAATAGAAAATATAAAATGGGATATAAAATAGAATTTGGAGAAAAAATATTAAGAATATTTTTAACAATTGCTATATTAACAAATTGACCAATCGTTGGTGGTATCATTAGAATAGTTATAGCAAATATTATAGGAATAACACCTGCTTGATTTAATTTTAAAGGTAAATAAGTAGATTGACCACCATAAACTCTTCTTCCTACAACTCTTCTTGAATACTGCACAGGTATCCTTCTTTCTGCACTTTCTTCCCATACCACACCAATGATTATTGCAATCAAAAGTATAAAGAAAACTAAAACATTAAAAATCCCTATCTCTCCTCTTTGTAATAAAATAAAGGTCCTTGTAAGGTCCGTAGGGAATCTTGCTAATATTGATGCTAAGATGAGAAGAGATACACCATTTCCTATTCCATATTGAGAAATTTGTTCTCCTAACCACATTATGAAAGTAGTACCTGCGGTTAGCGTTATTACAGTAGTTATAATATATAAAGGAGTAAGTTGTGGAATAACTTTATAATTATGCATAAATATTGTTAATCCTAAAGCTTCTATAGCAGCAAGAAGAACTGTTAAATTTCTTGCATATCTTGTTAATTTTCTTCTTCCATCTTCTTCCTTTTTTAAAGCACCTAAGGATGGAAATACAACTGTAAGAAGTTCCATCATGATTGATGCATTAATAAAAGGAGTAATTCCCATTGCAAATATAGAAAATCTTGCAAGAGCTCCTCCTGTAAATAGATCTAAAAATCCTAAAAGTCCTTGTGTCTTGAATAAGTTGCTTAGAGCAACCCTATCAATTCCTGGAACTGGTATATGAGCACCAAATCTATATACTGCAAATATGAAAAGAGTAAAAAGAATTTTTTTTCTTAAATCAGGAAGTCTAAAAGCTCTTACTATTGTATCAAACACTATTTAATCACCTCTACTTTTCCGCCTGCCCTCTCAATTTTTTCACGGGCTGAGGCACTAAAAGAATGTGCTTTAACAATCAATGGTTTTGTAATTTCCCCATCACCCAATATTTTTACCCCAAATTTAATCTTTTTTATAATTTTCTTTTTTAACAAAATTTCTGGATCTATTATATCATTAGGATTAAAATGTTTTTCTAAAACATTTAAATTAACAATAGTATATTTTCTATAAGGAGCATTAGGTATTCCCCCCAATTTAGGAAGTCTCCTTGTTAAAGGTGTTTGTCCCCCTTCAAATCCTGGGCGTGTACCATCACCTGTACGTGAATTTTGACCACTCATTCCCCTTCCTGCATACTTTCCAGATGCAGAATAACCACAACCAACTCTTTTTGGTTTTTTTCTTGATCCTAATTTAGGTTTTAAGTCTGAAAGTTTCAATTTTCTCCCTCCTTATTAGAGACTTCCTTAGATACTCCAATAATTTCATGAATTTTTTTCCCTCTCATATGAGCTACTTCAGGAAGACTTCTTAAAGATTTTAAGGCGTTTAAAGTTGCCTGAGCTAAATTTATAGCGGTTGTTGATCCTAAAGATTTTGCTAATACGTTTTTAATTCCTGCAAGTTCTAAAACTGCTCTTGCAGCACCACCTGCAATAACACCAGTTCCAGGAGAAGCAGGCTTTAATAATACTTTTGAGGCTCCTAATTTACCAATAACTTCATGAGGTATAGTTCCTTTGCTAATAGATACTTTTACAGCATTTTTAATAGCTTTTCTCGTAGCTTTTCTTATTGCATCAGGAACTTCTGCTGCCTTAGCAATTCCAACTCCTACAGTCCCTTGCTCATCTCCTACCACTACTAAGGCTCTAAATCTAAGATTTTTTCCTCCTTTTACTACCTTAGCTACTCTCCTTATCTCAACAACTCTTTCTTTAAAGGTGGTTTCCAGTTCTTTGCTCAAATAACTCCCTCCCTTACTTTAAAATTCTAATCCCTCTTCTCTTGCACTATCAGCAAGAGCCTTTATTCTACCATGATATAAAAATCCACCACGATCAAAAACTACTTTTTTTATGCCTTTTTCTAAGGCTCTTCTTGCAATTACCTTTCCTACAAGTTTTGCTGCTTCAATATTGTCAGTAGATTTTAAATTTTCTCTCAATTCTTTTTCCAACGAAGATGCAGAGACAAGAGTATGTCCTTTAGTATCATCAATAATTTGAGCATAAATATATCTTAAACTTTTATACACCGAAAGTCTTGGTCTCTCTGGAATCCCAAAGACCTTTTTTCTTATTCTTAAATGTCTAATTTTCCTTCTCTCTTTACGTGATTCCTTTTCTATCATAATAACCCTCCTATTTCTTACCAGCCTTCCCTGCTTTTTGACGAATTCTTTCACCTAAATATCTAATACCTTTGCCTTTATATGGTTCTGCGGGCTTAATACTTCGCACATATGCTGCAAATTGTCCTACTTTTTCCTTATCTATACCTTTAACTGTTATTTTGGTATTATCTTCTACACTTACATTAATTCCTTCAGGAATATCCAATTCAACAGGTCGCGCAAATCCAAGATCCATAATTAATTTATTACCTTGAATTCTTGCTCTATAACCTGTTCCAAAAATTTCTAATCGTTTCTCAAATCCTTGGGTAACACCAATTACCATATTATTTATTAGTGCTCTTGTAAGTCCATGAAGTGCTTTTGTAAATTTTTCATCATTTTTTCTTTCCACTATAATTTGACCATCTTGCGCTTTAATGTTTATTAAAGGATGAAATTTTTTCTCTAATACCCCTAAGGGTCCTTTTATCCTTAATCCATTATCTTCTAAGAATTCTAATTCAACTTTATCTGGTATGGGTATTGGTTTTCTTCCAATTCTTGACATATTTTAATTCCTCCTTTTTACCAGACCATACAAAGAACTTCACCGCCAACTCCTAAGGTTCTTGCTTCTTTATCGGTCATAACACCTTTTGATGTAGAAACAATAGCAATTCCCAAACCCCCAAGAACCTTAGGAATTTCATCTTTTCCCGCATAATATCTTCTTCCAGGTTTGCTGACTCTTTTAATTCCCTGAATAACAGGGGTTTTATTTAAATATTTAAGATATATACGAATGAATTTTTTAACCCCTTCTCCAACAATTTCATATTTTTCAATATATCCTTCTTTAAGTAAAACTTCTGTGATACTAAGTTTAAGCTTTGAAAATGGAATATCAACTGTAGATTTTCTTCTTTGATTAGCATTATTTATTCTTACCAACATATCTGCAATGGGATCTGTAAGTGTCATAATAAACCTCCTACCAGCTTGCTTTTCTTACCCCAGGGATTTCTCCCTTAAGGGTTAATTCTCTGAAACAAAGCCTACATAATCCAAACTTTCTTATATAACCCCTTGGTCTTCCACATATACGACATCTATTATATTCTCTAACTTTATATTTTTTAGGTTTTAGCCATTTAACTATTTGCGATTTTTTTGCCACAAGATCCTCCCTCTCTTTATAAAAATTTTTATTTTCTAAAGGGCATTCCAAAAAGAGTTAATAACTCCTTTGCCTCCTCATCTGTTTTAGCTGTGGTTACTATAGTAATATCCATTCCTCTAATTTTATCTATCTTATCATATTCTATTTCAGGAAATATTAATTGTTCTTTTATACCTAAGGTATAATTTCCTCTTCCATCAAATGAATTTGGGGATACCCCTTGAAAATCTCTTACTCTTGGAAGAGCTATATTTATTAATTTATATAAAAAGGCATACATCCTCTCTCCTCTTAGAGTGACTTTTAATCCAATAGGCATACCCTTTCTCAGATGAAAATTTGATATAGACTTTCTTGCCCTTCTAACCAATGGCTTTTGTCCTGTTATAATTGATAAATCTCGTGCTGCAGATTCTATTGCAGAAGGATTTTGTACTGCATCACTAACACCAATATTTACAACTATTTTTTCTATTCGTGGTACAGCCATTGAATTTTTATATCCAAACTTTTTCATCATTGCTGGAATTATTTCTTCCTTATATTTCTGTTTTAAAATTTCCATATAAATTCCTCCCCACTAAACACGATCAATAATTTCATTACATTTTTTACAAACTCTAACCTTTTGCCCTGTTTCTAAAATAACGCTTCCAATCCTTGTAGGTTGATTGCAGCGAGGGCAGATTAACATTACTTTACACCTATATAAAGGAGCAGGTTTCTCAATAATTCCTCCTTGCCTATTTTTAGCAGTTGGACGCATATGCCTCTTTACTAAATTAATTCCTTCTATAATTACTTTATTTTCCTGAGGAAGAACTTCAATAACTTTCCCTTTCTTCCCTTTTTCTTTTCCAGCTATAACCAAAACTAAATCACCTTTTTTAATTCCAAAACCCATTTTAAATTTTCCTCCTTAAATAACTTCTGCTGCTAAAGAAATTATTTTGGTAAAATTCTTATCCCTTAATTCTCTTGCTACAGGTCCAAATACTCTTGTTCCCCTTGGATTTCCTTGTTTATCAATTATAACTGCTGCATTATCATCAAATCTAACATATGAACCATCTTTTCTTCTAATAGCCTTTCTCGTACGAATAACAACTGCATATACCACATCACCCTTTTTAATATTAGCACGAGGAATAGCATCTTTCACACTAGCAACAATTATATCTCCGACTTCTGCTACTCTCTTTTTTCCAAGAATTCTAAAACACATAATTTCTTTAGCACCACTATTATCTGCAACTACAAGCCTAGTTTGGGGATGTATCATATTTCTCACCCTCCTCTAAGGTTTCCTCTTTTTCCAATTCTGTTTTCAATTCTTCCACCTCGGATGGGGTAATTTCTGCCTTCTTAATTATTTTTACTAATCTCCATCTTTTTTCCTTACTTAACGGTCTTGTTTCTTGAATTAAAACAATATCACCTTCTCTTGCAATCTGTTTCTCATCATGTGCTTTATATTTTTTTCTCTTTTTAACAGTCTTTTTATATAAGGGATGAGAATATATACTCTCTACAAGTACAACGATAGTTTTTTGCATTTTTGTGCTTACAACTTTTCCAACTAATTCTTTTCTTTTACCACTCATAACTACTCTCCTTTATTTAAAGATTTATTAAGTTCTCTTTCCCTTAATATAGTGAGAATTCTTGCTATATCCTTTCTTACCATTTTAATCCGATGAGGATTTGTAAGACCTCCAGTACTTAACTGGAATCTAAGATTAAAAAGTTCCATCCTTAAGTTTTTTAATTGCTCTTTTAATTCTTCAGTTGTTTTTTCTCTTAATTCGCTTGCTTTTACCATGTTTATTCACCACCCAATTCTCTACTAACAAATCTTGTTTTTATAGGAAGCTTACTCCCTGCTATTCTTATTGCTTCTCTTGCCTCTTCTTCAGGAATTCCAGATATCTCAAAGAGAATTGTTCCAGGCTTAACAACTGCTACCCAATCTTTTACATCTCCCTTGCCACCACCCATTCTACTTTCCGCAGGCCTTGCTGTAACTGACTTATCTGGAAATATTCTAATCCATACTCTCCCATTTTTACCTGCATGACGTGTAAGAGTTCTTCTAACTGCCTCAATTTGTTCACTTGTTATCCATGCAGGTGCTAAAGCTTGAATTCCATAATCACCAAAAATTACTTTATTTCCACGAGTAGCCTTCCCTTTCATTCTACCACGATGTTGTTTTCTATACTTAACTCTTTTAGGACTCAACATCGTAATTCACCTCATCCTCATCAAAATCTTCATCTTCTAATAAAATATTAGTTGTTTTAGATGGAACTTCCTCAGAGACTTCCTTTCCTAATTCTGCAATATCTCCACGATAAATCCATACTTTAATACCTATTACTCCTGATATAGTTTTTGCTTCAGCAAATCCATAATCTATATCCGCTTTTAATGTCTGTAAGGGTACTCTTCCCTCTCTAAACCATTCAGATCTTGCAATTTCAGCTCCATTTAACCTTCCCGAACACATAACTTTTATCCCTTTTGCTCCAGCACGAAGGGCTCTATTTATTGCTTGTTTCATAGCCCTTTTATAATTAACTCTCCTTTCTATTTGAAAAGCAATATTTTCTGCTACTAACTGAGCATCAAGTTCAGGATTTTTTATCTCCTTAACAGAAATAAAAACATTTTTATTAGTTAATTTTATAAGATTTTTACGAATATTTTCTATCTCCATTCCTCCTCTTCCAATCAACATTCCAGGTCTTGCAGAATGTATAGTAATATCTATTCTATTTGAAATTTTTCTTTCTATCTCAATTAGAGAAACACCTGCTTGAATATAGTTGGTTTTAATATAATTTCTTATTGCCCAATCTTCATGTAATAAAATAGAATAATCAGACCCTATTGCAAACCATTTGCTCTTCCAATCCTTTGTTATTCCTAATCTAAATCCATAAGGATGTGTTTTTTGACCCATTTATTCTTCCTCCTTCTCTTGGAGATAGATAACTATATGACTATTTCTTCTTTGAATAATATCCGCACGACCCCTTGCTCGTGGATTTAATCTTTTCATCCTTGGACCCTCATTAACTAAAGCGCGAGAGATATATAACATATTTTCTCTTAATCCAAAATTATGCTTTGCATTTGCCTTCGCAGATCTTAGGCATTTTAATATATAATATGCTGCTTTATGAGGCAAAGATTCTAATATTGCCTCAGCTTCATTTACCATCTTACCTCTTATTAAATCAATTACTCTTCTTGCTTTATATGGTGAAATTCTAATATATTTACTTTCTGCTTTAACCTCAAACATATTTATTCCTCCTTACTTGATAGCTGTAATTCTTGCGGTAGGAATTCTATGACCAGTAAAAGTTCGAGTAGGAGCAAATTCTCCTAATCTATGACCTATCATATTTTCTGTTATATATATTGGAATATGTTTTCTACCATTATAAACAGCTATAGTATGACCAACCATCTCTGGCACAATAACAGAACTTCTTGACCATGTCTTTATTATTTTCTTTTCCCCTCTTTCATTTAATTTTCTTATTTTTTCTAAAAGCTTTGGGTCTACATATGGTCCCTTTTTTAATGAGCGACTCATGAATTCCTCCCCTCTACTTTATTTCCTTCTTAGCATTTGCTCTCTGAACAATAAATCTATCAGAAGGTTTTCTCTTCTTACGAGTCTTATAACCTAAGGTAGGTTTTCCCCATGGTGTTAGAGGTCCTGGATGTCCAATTGGCGCCTTTCCTTCACCACCACCATGAGGATGATCCACAGGATTCATAGCTGATCCCCTAACATGGGGTCTTCTTCCAAGCCATCTATTTCTTCCTGCTTTACCTAATATAACATTTTTATGATCAATATTACCAACTTGTCCTATAGTTGCTCTACATCTTAAATCAAATAATCTAATTTCACCAGAAGGAAGGCGAACATAAGCCCATTTACCTTCCTTTCCAAGAATCTGTGCTGCAGTACCTGCAGACCTAACAAGTTGTCCCCCTTTTCCCGGATAAAGCTCTAAGTTATGTATTAAAGTACCATCAGGTATATTTTTCAATGGTAAATTATTTCCAATTTTGATATCCACATTTTCTCCTGAAATTACTGTATCACCAACTTTTAACCCTTCAGGTGCAATGATATATCTTTTTTCACCATCTACATAATGTAATAATGCAATTCTTGCAGATCTATTTGGATCATATTCTATACTGGCAACCTTTGCTTCAATACCATCCTTGTCTCTTCTATAAAAATCAATTATTCTATATAGCCTTTTATGCCCGCCTCCTCTAAATCTTACAGTTATATTTCCAAAATTATTTCTACCCCCACTTTTTTTCAAAGGGACAACTAAGGATTTCTCAGGCTCTTCCTTTGTAATTTCTGAAAAGTCTGGTAGAAGAGCATGTCTTGTTCCTGGCGTTATAGGCTTTAATTTTTTTAATGGCATAATTTCTACCTCCTAAACTCCACTAATTAATTCTTCAATTTTATATCCTGGTTGCAATGTTACTATAGCTTTCTTCCTTTTAGAAGTGTAACCCTGTGATAATCCTAATCTTTTAGGTTTAGGTTTTTCATTTATAACAGCTACTTTTTCAACCTTTACTTTAAAAATATCTTCAACTGCTTTTTTAATATCAATTTTACTCGCATCTCTTGAAACCTCAAAAACATATTTTCTTTGTTCCTTAGCTAAATTTAAGCTTTTTTCTGACATAATTGGTTTTATAATTACAGAATATGGATCTTTCATTTTAAAAATGCCTCCTCCAATACAGGAATTGCATCAACAGTAAGCAACAAATAATTATATTTTAATAAATCATATACATTTAAACAAGAGGCAACCATAGTTTTTACATTTTCAATATTTGAAGTAGCTCTTTTTATAATATCATCTTTCTTTGGAATTCCAATAAGAACAGATTTATCTTTAAGTCCAAAATTTTCTAAGATTTTAATAAATTCTTTTGTTTTTGGTTGAGACAATTCTATTTTATCTAAAACAATTAGATTATTTTCTCTCAATTTAGTGGATAAAGCTGATCTTATTGCAAGTCTTCTCATTTTTTTAGGAATCTTATAAGAATAATCTCTGGGTTTTGGACCAAAAGGTCTTCCTCCACCAACCCAATGAGTTGCTTTTCTATCACCCTGCCTTGCATGACCAGTTCCTTTCTGAGGCCAGACCTTTCTACCGCTTCTATTAACTTCTGATCTTCTTTTGGTAGATGCTGTTCCTTGTCTTCCATTTGCTAAATGCATAACAACACATGTATAAAATAAATCTGGTCTTTTCTCTACTCCAAACAATTCTTCTTTAACCTCAATTTCATTAACTTTTTCAGCATTTTGATTATACACAGGAATTTGGATCATTTTTCTATCCCCTTCCTAAGAGATTTAACTGCAGATTTAATTATAACTAAATTTCCATGAGGACCTGGGATTGCACCTTTTATAAATAATAAGTCTTTTTCTTTATCTACTTTAACTACTCTTAAATTTTGAACAGTTACAAGCTCATTACCATATCTTCCTGCCATTTTTTGCCCCTTCCTAACATGTTGAACACCACCTGCTCCAATGGATGCACGTCTTCTATGAAACTTAGAACCATGAGACATTCTACCTCTTCTAAAGTTCCATCTTTTTATATGACCTGTAAAACCACGTCCTTTTGTTCTTCCTGTAACATCTACTAAGTCTCCTTCTTTAAATATATCTACTTTTAATTCTTGCCCCTTATCAAAATCTTGAGGATTTAAAATTCTAATCTCCTTTATGATTCTAAAGAAAGGTGTCCCAAGTTTTTTAAAAAATCCTATTAATGGTTTATTTAATTTACTTTCTTTACATTGTTCATAACCCAATTGAATTGCGTCATAACCATCTTTTTCTTTTGTCTTTACAGACAATACAAGACATGGACCTCCTTTTATCACTGTAACAGGAATCACTTCTCCTTTTTCATCAAATATCTGTGTCATACCAATTTTTCTTCCCAAAATCGCCTTTGTTGTTGGCGCAGACATATCTTCATCCCCTCTCTATGTCTTAATCTCTACTTCTACACCCGCAGGAAGCTCTAAATTCATAAGAGCTTCAACTGTCTTTGCAGTAGGATCAATTATATCTATTAATCTTTTATGAATTCTTAGTTCAAAATGCTCACCAGAATTCTTATTTACATGTGGTGAACGTAATACCCAATACCTACTAATTTTAGTAGGTAAGGGAATAGGACCTGAAATTTTGGCTCCAGTTCCCCTTACTGTCTCTATAATTTTCTTTGCAGACTCATCTAAAATCCTATGATCAAAAGCCTTAAGACGAATCCTAATTTTTTCTCTTCTAAGATAATTACCCATAATACTGTCTCCTCCCCCTATTCAATGATTTTAGTTACAACACCTGCTCCGACAGTCTTTCCACCTTCCCTTATGGCAAATCTTAAACCTTCCTCTAAAGCTACTGGCTTTATCAATTTTACCTCCAATTCTATATTGTCCCCTGGCATTACCATCTGTACTCCCTCTGGCAACTTTATCTCCCCTGTTACATCTGTAGTCCTAAAGTAAAATTGTGGCTTGTAACCACTGAAAAAGGGTGTATGCCTACCACCTTCCTCTTTCGTCAATACATATACCTGTGCCTTGAATTGTGTGTGCGGCTTTATACTCCCTGGCGCAGCTACTACTTGACCCCTCTCTACCTCATCTTTGTCTACTCCCCTTAATAAAATCCCTATGTTGTCTCCTGCTATACCTTCATCAAGTGATTTCCTAAACATCTCTACACCTGTCACTACTGTCCTCCTTATCTCATCACTTAACCCTACTATCTCTACCTCTTCCCCAGCTCTTATCTTCCCTCTCTCCACTCTACCTGTTACTACTGTCCCCCTACCTGTTATGCTAAATATATCCTCTATAGGCATCAAAAAGGGCTTGTCTATATCTCTCTGGGGTATTGAAATATAATTATCTACCGCATCTATTAATTCCCATATCGCATCTACCCACTCATTCTCCCCTCTCTTCGTGTTTGGATTCTTGTCCATTATCTCTACTACCTTTAATGCTGAACCCCTTATAACTGGCACCTCATCACCTGGATATCCATACTTCGTTAGTAAGTCCCTTACTTCCATCTCTACTAAGTCTATTATCTCTGGATCATCTACCATGTCTATCTTGTTTAAAAATACTACTATGTATGGAACATTTACTTGCCTCGCAAGTAGTATGTGCTCCCTTGTCTGCGGCATTGGCCCATCCGCAGCAGATACTACAAGAATTGCTCCATCCATTTGCGCAGCCCCTGTTATCATGTTCTTTATATAGTCCGCATGACCTGGCGCATCTATGTGCGCATAATGCCTCGTCTTACTCTCATATTCCGCATGATATAAATTTATTGTTACCCCTCTCGCCCTCTCCTCAGGTGCTTTGTCTATATCTTCATACCTTAAGGGCTTCGCAAGTCCTTCCACTGCTAATACCTTCGTTATAGCTGAAGTTAATGTCGTCTTTCCATGGTCTACATGACCTATGGTCCCTATATTTACATGTGGTTTCGTCCTTACAAATTTCTCCTTCGCCATCCCTTCATTCCTCCTAAAATTTATATTATATATGGAGCCCACGACCGGCATCGAACCGGTGACCTTACCCTTACCAAGGGTACGCTCTTCCTACTGAGCTACGTGGGCATTATATACTTGGTTGCGGGGGAGGGATTTGAACCCTCGACCTCCGGGTTATGAGCCCGGTGAGCTACCTGGCTGCTCCACCCCGCTATCAATGGTGGGGAGGGAGGGATTCGAACCCCCGAAGGCACCCGCCAGCAGATTTACAGTCTGCCCCCGTTGTCCACTTGGGTACCTCCCCATGGAGCCGAGGGAGGGACTCGAACCCACGACCCGCTGATTACAAATCAGCTGCTCTACCTACTGAGCTACCTCGGCTTTGTCAAAAAAGTATATATTTATATAAATTTAAAGTCAATACCCATGTTATAATAAATAAAAAATTTGGGGAGGTCAAGAGCGTATGAATGATGATATTATTAACTTAGAAGAAATTAATCTTGAAAGCTTAAATGTGGGAGACATTATATATGGAGATATCTTGATGAAAGAGAAAGAGGGAATATGGCTTGATGTAGGAGGAAAATATAATGCTTTTTTAGATATTGAAGAAACAACAAAAGAATTTAGAAAGAGATTGGAAAAAAATCAAATTAAAGGGCCAATTCCTTTACTTATTGAGTATATAAATTATAAAGAAGGGGTAATTAGGGTTTCTCAGAAGAAAGCAGTTGAAAAGCAAACTTGGGATAATTTAATATTAGCATATGAAAATGATGAGATTGTAGAAGGAAGAATAAAAGAATTTAATGAAAAAGGATTTATTATTGAATTAGAAGAGGGGGTAGAAGGATTTATACCTAATAATTTAATTGATATTTATCGTCCTAAAAATCCCAATACTTATATAAATAAAAAGGTAAATGCAAGAATTATTAAATTAAATCCAGAGAGAAAACAAATTATACTTTCTGTAAGAAGAGTTTTAGAAGAAAAGATAGAGGAGAAAAGACAAAAACTTTGGGAAAAAATTAAAGATGCAGAAATAGTTAGAGGAAGAGTAAAGGATGTAAGTGAAGAAGGATTGAAAGTAGATTTAGGATTTGGTATTTTAGGATTTATTCCATATAATGAGCTATCTTGGTTTCCAATAAAAAACATATATAGAAATTTTCAAAAAGGGGATATAGTAAAGGGGAAAATATTAAAAATAGATAATGAGAGAAGAGAGGTTGAAATTAGTATAAGATTGGCTCAACCAAATCCATGGGAGGTTTTTTTAGAGAAAAATCCTGTAGGTAGTATATTGGAGGGTGAAATAGTGAAAATTACTTCGGGACTTGTGGTAAAAGTAAATAACCTAATTGGTTTTGTTCCACCATCAGAAATTTCATGGGGAAGGATTGGAAACATAAAAGAGGATTTTAATGTAGGTGAGAAAGTAAAAGTAAGAGTAATAGAGATAGATAAAGAAGGAAAAAGAATTTTGCTAAGTGTAAAAAGAGTTGAGCCAAATCCATGGGATATTATAGAAAATATTGTTCAGGAGGGAAGTATAGTAAAAGGAAAGATTATAAATATTACTGATTTTGGTATTTTTGTTGAAATTAAACCTGGTTTAGAAGGACTAATTCCTAAAAGATTATTAAGCTGGGAAAGAACTATATCTTTAGAAAATAATTTCAAAATTGGAGAATACATAGAAGCAAAGATTATAAATATTGATAAAGACAATAAGAAACTTCTGTTAAGTAGAAGAGAATTACTACCAGAACCATGGAAAGATATTAGTAGAAAATATAAGGAAGGCATGAATATTAAAGGAAGAATTTTAGAGATAACACCTCAAGGAGTAATAATAGAAATAGAAAAAGGTGTTGAAGGTTTCTTACCTAATTCTCAAAAGGCAAAGGATGACGAGTTAGAATTAAATCAAGTTTTAGATTTAAAAATTTTAAGTATAAATCCATCATTAAGAAAAATGATTCTTTCACGAAAAGCCTTTATAAGAGAAAGAGAAGAATTAGAATTAGAAAAATATTTAGAAAAACATATCCCACCCAAAGTGACCCTTGGTGAAATTATTAATTTTAAAGGGGGTAAATCTTGACATCTAAAACTCATCAAAGTTTGAGTATATTGTTAGGACAAATTATGTATCCTAAATTTATTAGTATGATACCCTCTAATAATAGATTTTATTGGACTTTAGGTTTTGCTATAGGGATTGTATGGGGAGCACTGATACCAGATTTAGATGCTCCTCATTCAGAATTATCTCAAAGACTTATTTCTCATAATAATTTGAGGATTTTATTAAGTCTTTTTATAAGTATTTTTTTAGGACTAAGATTTCTTAATATATATATTGGGATAATAACCTTTTTAATTACGTACTTTTTTCTGCTAAATATAATTCTTAATAAATTTTTTGTCCATAGAGGAATTGCCCATAGTCTTTGGGGGCTTCTTATATTAAACATTATTCTTATTCTACCACAAAAGTTCTCAATAACATTACCTATATCTTTTCAATCTGTATATAATGGAAATATTATTGGGATAAATATAGGTTTCATAAGTCATATATTAGGTGATACTTTAACCTTTTCTGGAATTAGACCTTTCTTTCCTCTAAATATGAAAATTAGTCTTCATCTATTTAGAACTAATAGTTTCACAGAAAAAATTCTATTTTACTTTTTCACTTTCACAAATTTTGCACTTCTAATAAAATATTTAACTTTTGGGGGATAACATGATTGATATTAAGATATTAAGAGAAAGAGCGGAAGAAATGAAAGAAAATATTATCTTAAGAAATTTAGATCCTAAGAAATATAATATTGAACTAATATTAGAATTAGATCAAAAAAGAAAAGAAAAACAAAAAATTTTAGATGGGTTAAAGGCAGAAAGGAATAAACTTACCCAAGAAATAAGTAGAAGCAAAGGTAATGAAAGAGAGGAGCTTATAAAAAAAGCAAAAGAGATTAAGGAAAAAATAGATATAATAGAAAAGGAATTTGAAGATATAGAGAAAGAATTGATCAATAACCTATGGCAGCTTCCCAATTTCTTACTTCCTGATACTCCAAGAGGAAAAAATGAAAATGATAATATAGAAATAAAAAGATGGAAGGAACCAAAAAAATTCCCTTTTCAGCCCTTAGATCATTTAGAACTTGCTATTATTAATGATTTGGTAGATTTTGAAAGAGGAAGCAAGGTTGCAGGTTCTAATTTTTATTACTTAAAAAATGAAGCTGTAATTTTAGAATTTGCTCTATTACAATTTGTGATAGACCAGCTTTTACCAGAAGGATTTAAACTTTTTATAACACCTGATTTGGCTAAGAACGAAGTTTTAGATGGAATTGGTTTTCAACCTCGTGGGCCAGAAGCTCAAATATATCATATAGAAGATACAAATTTAGGTTTGATAGCTACTGCTGAAATAACCTTAGGCGGGTATCATAAAGATGAAATTTTAGATGAGACTGAACTTCCTTTAAAATATTTAGGATTTTCTCACTGTTTTAGAACAGAGGCAGGTTCCTACGGACGTTATAATAGAGGACTCTATAGGGTTCACCAATTTAGTAAGGCAGAAATATTTATTATCTGTAAACCTGAAGATTCTATTAAAATGCATAATTATATATTAAAACTTGAAGAAAAAATTTTTCAGAAACTGGATATTCCATATAGGGTTTTAGATATATGTTCTGGAGATTTAGGAGCTCCTGCAGCAAGGAAATTTGATATAGAAGCTTGGATGCCTGGTAGAGGAGAATATGGGGAGGTAACCAGCTGTTCTAATTGTACTGACTATCAAGCAAGAAGACTTAATATTAGATTCAGAAGAATAACAGGGGAAGTAGAATATGTGCATATGTTAAATGGAACAGCAATAGCTATTTCAAGAGGACTTATTGCTCTATTAGAAAATTATCAACAAGAAGATGGATCAATAAAAATCCCTGAAGTCTTACATCCTTATACCTTAGGAGTTAAAGAAATAAAACCTAAAATATCTAAAGAATCTTACTTAAGAAAGAGATAGTTCTTTCCTCTTTTGGAGATGAGAATATTTGTGATGGGGGACCTTGTTCCACAATTTGTCCCTGATCTAAAAATATAACCCAATCAGATACTTCTCTTGCAAATCCCATCTCATGTGTAGCTATAATCATTGTCATACCTTCTAATGCAAGCTGTCTAATAACATCTAACACTTCCTTTGTCATTTCAGGATCAATAGATGAAGTTGGTTCATCAAACAACATAATATCAGGCTCCATCGCTAATGCTCTTGCAATTGCAACTCTCTGTTGTTGACCCCCTGAAAGTTGTGAGGGAAAATTATATGCTTTATCTAAAAGACCTACCCTTTTTAAGAGTTCAAATGCTTTTTCTTTTGCTTCTTCTGGCTTTATCTTTTTTACTTTTATAGGTGCTAAGGTTATATTATCAATAACTGAAAGATGAGGAAAAAGATTAAAGAGCTGAAATACCATTCCTACCTTTTGTCTTATCTTATTTATATCCACTTTTGGATCTGTTATCAAAACTCCATCTATATATATCTTTCCACTTGTGGGTTCTTCTAATCTATTTATACATCTTAAAAGAGTACTTTTACCACCCCCACTGGGTCCAATTAAGGCTAAAACCTCTCCTTTTTTTACCTCAAGATTTATACCCTTTAAAACATGGAGATTTTTAAATTTCTTATGTAGATCAACTACTTTAATCACCTTTTTTCAACCTCTTTTCTAAATATACTGAAAGTCTAGTTAGGGGAACAGTCATAATTAAATAAAAAAGTGTAACCCCTATGAAAGGACTAAACACATTAGCTTTCCATGCAACAAGCTCTCTTCCAGCTCTTAAAAGCTCAGAAACTGCAAGTGTTGATGCAAGAGAGCTTTCTTTAAGCATTGAAGCAAACTCATTGGTTAGTGGAGGTAAAATTCTTCTAAAAGCTTGAGGTAAAATTATATATCTCATTGCTTGCCAATATGTCATACCTAAGGAACGTGCTGCCTCCATTTGTCCCTTCTCTATAGATTGAATTCCTCCCCTAAATATTTCTCCCACATATGCTGCAGAATTTAATGAAAGTCCAGTAATTGCAGCAGTTATAGCAGGAAGATTTATTCCTATAGATGGCAAAGCGTAATATATAATCAAAAGCTGCATAAGAAGAGGTGTTCCTCTTATTATTTCAATATATAAAGTAGCAGGATATCTGAAAACTATTCTTTTTGATATTCTTGCAAGACTTAATATTAGCCCTAAAAATATTCCTATACTAACAGATATTAAAGTGAGGCGCAGTGTTATAACTGCGCCTTTAAACAAATATGGTATTGCCTCAATAAATAGATCTAATCTAAAATCCAAAAAACATCACTCCTTATTTAGGGGGCTTAGTTCCAAACCATTTTTCATATATCTGATCATATTTCCCACTTTTTTTCAATTGATCAAGAATTACATTTATTCTTATTAATAGATCTGTATCTTCCTTTCTAACTGCAATACCATATCTTTCTATGGTAAAGGGTTTACCTATACATTTTATCTTTGGATGAGTTTTTGCATAGTACAGAGAAACAGGCATATCATTTATCACCGCATCAACTCTTCCCAATTCTAAATCCATAAATGCTTCAGGAATTGTTTCATAACTACGAATTTCTTTTATTCCTACTTTATCCTTTAACTTTTTAGCTGCAATTTCACCTGTAGTTCCCAGTTGTACTCCCACAATCTTTCCTTTTAAATCTTTTTCAGTTTTTATAGTAGTATCATCTGCTCTTATTGCTATTATCTGTCCTGAATCAAAATATGGCTTTGAAAAGCTAATTTCTTTCTTTCTCTCTTCAGTGATAGTCATAGCAGAGATTATAATATCAAATTTTTTAGCCTTTAATGCAGCTATAATTCCATCAAATGAAGTATTAATAACTTCTAACTTTACACCTAAGGCATCTGCTATCTCTTGAGCAATATCAATATCAAAACCTACAGGTTTGTCCCCTTCCATAAACTCAAAAGGTGCATAAGCAACATCACTACCAACTTTTAAAACACCTGCTTTCTTAATTCTCTCTATTGTTCCTGCAGAAAATATAGTAGAAATAAAAAGAATAGTAAAAATTAGTAAAATTAAGATATTTTTTTTCATTAGAAAACCTCCTACCAAAAATTTTATTGGCTCTTTAAACTTTTTCTCATTATAAAAATATTATCTTTAAAAGTCAATTTATGATATCTTAGCTTTTTTATTGAAGTTCTTATATTTTTGAGTTATCCTTTATATAAAGGAGGATGAGAAAGATGGATTATCTTATAAGAGCTTTAGGAGAGGATGGAAAAATAATAGTTTATGTTGCAAAAACTACAGAGATAGTTAAAAAGGCTCAAGAGATACATAATGCTTCACCCACAGCTATTGCTGCTTTAGGAAGAGCATTAACATTAGCAGTTATAATGGGAAAAATGCTAAAAGGAAAAGAAACTATTACTTTACAAATATTAGGAAATGGCCCCTTAGGGAGCATTTTTGTAGATGCAGATGCTCATGGAAATGTTAGAGGCTATGTAAAAAGACCATATATTGATTTTCCTCCAACACCTGATGGCAAGTTAGATGTGGCAAGAGCTGTCGGACAAAATGGTGTAATAGGAGTAATAAGAGATTTAGGATTGAAAGAACCCTATAAAGGATTTTCAAATTTAGTTTCAGGAACTATAGCTAAGGATTTAGCATATTACTTTAAGCATTCCGAACAACAGCCTTCCGCAGTAGCTGCAGGAGTTTATGTTGATAAAAAAGGTAAAGTTATATCTTCAGGAGGCTATATAGTTCAAATCTCTCCTGAGCTTCCTCTTAAAGCAATTGAAAAACTTGAAACTAATATCTCATCTATGGATGCTCCAAGTAAATTAATTCTTAATGGTATTTCTCCTGAGGAAATTGCTCAATATATATTAAAGGATTTTGAAAATAGAATTTTTGATCCTGAAAAAATAGTTTATTCATGCAGATGTAGTAGAGAAAAAGCAGAAAATGTTTTACTTGCCTTAGGTATTAAAGAGTTAGAAAACCTAATTTATTCCAATGAAATTACTGAAGTAAAATGTGAATTTTGTGGAACAAAATATATTTTCACATCTGAAGATCTTAAATCTCTCATTTACATATTGAAAAATAAAGAATAATTTTAAATTAGTTCATCTATAGGAGTATAAGGAAGATTAAAGGCTTCGGAAACTGCTTTATATGTAATTTTTCCATTAACCATATTAATTCCTCTTCTTAAAGATGGATTATCTATAGAAGCTTTTTTCCATCCTTTATCACATAATTCAATTATATATGGTAATGTATTTAAAGTTAATGCTCTTGTTGCAGTTCTTGGAACTGCACCTGGCATATTGGTAACTGTATAATGAATAATTCCCTCCTCTTCATATATAGGATTTGAGTGTGTCGTTGGTCTTGATGTTTCAGCACATCCTCCCTGATCAATAGCAACATCAATAAATACTGATCCAGGTTTCATAGTTCTCAACATATTTTTAGTAATAAGTTTAGGAGCTTTAGCTCCTGGAATTAGAACTGCTCCTATAAGTAGATCAGCATATTTTATAACCATTTTTATATTATAACTATCAGCAATCATAGTGGTTACTCTTCCATGAAAAAATTCATCTAAAAATCTAAGTCTTCTTGGGTTAATATCCAAAATTGTAACCTGAGCTCCCATCCCTAATGCGATTCTTGCTGAATTAAAACCAACAGTTCCTCCTCCAAGGATAACAACATTTGCTGGGGGTACCCCTGCTACTCCAGAAAGTAGAATTCCTCTTCCTCCAAATGGCTTTTCCAAAAACTTAGCTCCCTCTTGGGGTGCCATTCTACCTGCTATCTCACTCATAGGAGCAAGTAAGGGTAAAAAGCCATCATCTGTCTGTACAGTCTCATAGGCAATCCCTATAATCTTTCTTTTTAGAAGATTCATTGTTAAATCATAAGATGCAGAAAGATGAAGATAAGTAAAAAGAATTTGTCCTTCTTTTAATAATGGATATTCCTCAGGTAATGGTTCTTTGACCTTAAGAATAAGATCAGAGTTATAAAACACTTCTTCGTGTTTTGTAATAATCTCTGCACCAGCCCATTTATATTCTCCATCACAGAAACCACTTCCTAAACCTGCTTCTTTCTCTACCAATACTTTATGTCCCTTTTGAACTAAGGTTTCTACACCACCAGGTACAATAGCAACTCTATTTTCTTCAGGTTTAATCTCCTTAGGAACCCCAATAATCATTTTTATTTTTCCTCCTAATATAATAATAAATTCCTATTAAAGTTTTAGCATCTTTAATTTTATTCTCCTCAATAAGTTTTTCCAAATCATTCTCATTAATTTTTATAATCTCTAAAAATTCATCATCATCTGGATGTGTTTTTCTTTTTTCTAAATTTTCAGCGACAAAAAAATATAATATTTCATTACTAATTCCTGGTGAGGGATAAAAAATATGAACCAAATCTAATTTTTTTGATGTAAAACCTATCTCTTCCTCTAATTCTCTTAAAGCACAAGCATATGGGTCTTCTCCATAATTTAATTTTCCTGCAGGAATCTCCAAAAGAATTTCATTAGCACAGACTCTATATTGTTTTACAAAATAAATCTCTTTATTATTTATAGGAAGAATTGCAACTGCACCAGGATGTTCTATGATTTCTCTCTTTGCAACTTTCATATTTGGAAGTAAAACTTCTACCTCTTTAACATTTATAATTTTACCTTTATAAAGATATTTTTCATTTATAATTTTTTCTTTCATCTAAACCTCGCTTTTATTTAATAATTTTCTTTTAATTTCATTTGCTTTAAATAGCATTTCTTTAGCATGCTGTTGGCTTATTTCAGAAACAATGCTTCCTCCGAACATTCTTGAAAGCTCAATTATTCTTGATCTTTCCTCTAACATTGTAACCTTTATTCTTGTTTGATTATTAGTTACTTTCTTTTCTACATAAAAATGTACATCTGCCCAAGCTGCAATTTGAGGTAGATGAGTTACACAGAATACTTGTCTTTCTAATGATAGATTCCAAAGTTTCTGAGCTAATAGATATGCAGTTTCTCCTCCAATTCCAGTATCAATTTCATCAAAAACTAAGACTGGAGTTTTATCTACTTTGTTAACAGTAGTCCTTAATGCCAACATAATTCTTGAAATCTCCCCACCTGATGCAATATTTTTAAGGGGTTTTAAGTCTTCCCCTGGATTTGTGGAAAGTAAGAATTCAATCTCTTCCATTCCCTTACTACTTACTTTTTTATCCTTTACCATTATTGTACCACTACCTGTTGGTTCCATAAAATATATATCAAATTTTGCCTTTTCCATTCCTAAATCTGAGAGTTCTCTCTCTATGCTTTCCTTTAAAATTTTTGCAACTTTTCTCCTCATTTCCGAGAGTTTTTCACCTTCTAAAATTAATCTTTCTTCTAAAACTTGAATTTCTTTCTCAATTTCTTCTAATCTTTCTTCACTTGATAAAAGACTCCTTAACTCTTCATCTATTTTTAATCTATACTCAAGAATATCTTCAATAGTCCTTCCATATTTTCTCTTTAATTGAGATATCTTATATAGTCTTTCTTCAACTTCTTCTAATCTTGATGAGTCTAAATCAAGGGAATTTTTAAATTTAATTAAAGCATCTACTGCTTCTTCTAAATATATCTTAGAATTTGTTAATAATTCACATATATTCTCAATATTTTTATCTAAGTAAGAAATCTGTTTTAAAAGATCAAGACTTTCGCTTATTTGATCTATTGCAGACATTTTTGGTTCTATAGATTCATATAATAAAGAATATGCCTCTTCTAAACTTCCTTTTATTTTTTCAAGATTCTGGAGAAGCTTTCTCTCCTCAAGAAGATTTTCCTCTTCTCCTTTCATCAATTTTGCTCTATCAATTTCATCTATTTGAAATTTCAATAAATCAATTCTTTGCTGTCTCTCTTTTTCTTTCTCATAAATATTTTCTTTCTCAGAATATAATCTCTTAAGATTTTCAAAAATTTCCTTTACTAATCTTTTTTGCTGTATACATTCATCTCCACCAAAAGAATCAAACAATTCTAATTGAGTATCTTTATGAAGAATTTTTTGATGCTCATATTGCCCATGAATCTCCATGATATTTGATAAAAGTCTCTCAAGCATTCCAACTGTCACAAGCTCTCCATTTATTCTACATTTACTTCTCCCTGTCTTATTCAATTCCCTTGAAACCAAAATAGTATTATCTTCCTCCTTCTGTATACCCCATTCATCCAATATTGCTTCTATAATTTTATTAGTAGAGAATAAGGCCTCAACTAATGCTTTATTACTTCCTGTTCTAATAATATCTGTTGAAGCCTTTTCTCCTAAAAGGAAAGAAAGAGCATCAATAATTAATGATTTTCCTGCTCCAGTTTCTCCAGTTATTACATTAAATCCCTCATGAAAATCCAATGTAATTTCATCTATAATTGCAAAATCTTTTACATGTAAAGCTAAAAGCATATTTACCTCCAACGAAGCTTTTTCTTAAGTCTTTTAAAAAATTCCCATCCTTTTAAAAAAAGTAAATTTGCATAAAATGGAGCCTTTTTTATAATAATTTTATCATTTTTACCAATTAAATCCACCTGTTTTCCATCAACCCAAACCTCAACCTGCCAAGATCTACGAGGTAAAGAAAAAATTATCTCCCTATCAAACGAAAGAATAAGAGGACGGGAAGAAAGAGAATGAGCACATATAGGTAAAATTTCTACTACTTCTATTTCTGGAAATATTACTGGACCTCCTGCGGAAAGTGCATATGCAGTGGAACCAGATGAAGATGCTATTATCAAACCATCTGCAGGAGATGTTGTTATTCTATCCTCACCAAAACTTAATTCAAAGGATATTAAAGGGGTATTTTCAGCTTTTAATAGTACAACCTCGTTAAAAACATAATAATATGTATTTTTAGGTAGGAAACTAAGTTCTAAAACAGGATGTCTTTCTATAAAGAATTCTCCTTTATCTATAAACTTATATATTTTTTCAAAATCTTTTGCTTCTAAAGTAGTTAGAAATCCTAATCTTCCTGTATTTATACCTAAAACAGGAATATTATAGGGTGAAACTCTTTGAAGGGCATAAAGAACAGTCCCATCTCCACCTATAGCAATAACAAAATCCAAACTAAAGATATCTATATCTTCTTTATCTAAAAAATAAACTTCCTTAGAATTTTCTTTGCTCCAAGATTCTAATGTTGATACAATTTTCTTTGCTTCTCTCTTTTTAGGATTATATATAATACCTAATTTTTGAGGAACTATTTTGAGTTCCAGAAATTCCATGCCTCCTCTATTATTTTATTAAAATTTATATCCTTCTTATCCCTTCCTATAAGGATAGGATATTCAATGTTTCCTTTTCCTTCTTTACTTAAATAATACGTCATATTTTCTATATAATATCCTAAGTTTTCAATTTCTTTATTTATTTTCTCAATTATCTTTATATGAACATTAATATCTTTAACTATCCCACCCCTTTTCACATTCTTTGGTTCAGCCTCAAATTGTGGCTTTATTAAAGCAATTACTTTACCATTTTCTTTTAGAAGTGGAGGAGTAACTGGAAAAATTTTTAAAAGAGATATAAAGGAAACATCTATAGTTATTAAGTCAAACTTTTCATCAAAATCTTCCTCTTTTAAATATCTTGCATTTTTTCCCTCTATAACAATAACTCTTGGGTCTCTTCTTAACTTTTCATGTAGTAAGCCTTTCCCAACATCTAAAGCATAAACTCTTTTTGCACCTTCTTGTAAAAGACAATCTGTAAAACCTCCTGTACTTGCTCCTATATCTAAAACTATATAATCCTTTACAGAGATTTTAAAAATGTCTAATGCTTTTTTTAATTTAAAACCACCTCTACTTACATATGGAAGTTTCTCTTTTATCTTTATCTCTACATCCCATGGAAATTTTATATCAGGTTTATCAATATTTTTCCCATTTACTAAAATTAAACCTTCCATTATTGCTATCTTTGCTTTTTCACGACTTTCAAAAAACCCTTTCTTAACTAAAAGAATATCAATCCTTTCTTTCATAAATATTCATTAAACTTAGATATGGATGATTTTCTAATAATTCTACTATTTTATTAGGAGTTAAATTATATAACTCTTTAAGAATTTCAGAATTTCCATGCTCTAAAAATTTCTCAGGTAAAGCAAAAGGGATAATTTTAACATTAAAATTATTTCTATGAACCCATTCAGAAATAGCACTAAATAAACCACCTGTAATTATATTCTCTTCAAATGTAACAAGAATAGAATGTTCTTTTATCATATTTTCTAATAGAAGATAATCTAAAGGCTTCAAAAATCTCATATTTACAACTGAAACATCTATTCCTTTTTTAGAAAGAATTTCTGCAGATTCCAATGCTGGATAAACCATAGAGCCTAAAGCACAAAATAATATTCCCCTACCCTTTCTTAAAATTTCACCTTTTCCTATTATTAATTTTTCATATGGTTTATTTATATCAACACCATATCCCTTTCCTTTGGGAAAACGAATAGCAATAGGACCATAATAATTTATAGCTGTATAAAGCATAGATTTAAGTTCCATTTCATCTTTTGGAGCCATAATAACCATATTGGGCATGATACGAAGATATGATAAATCAAATATACCTTGATGAGTAGGACCATCATCACTTACAATTCCAGCTCTATCTATTATAAATATTACATGAAGTTTTTGAAGACATACATCATGAATTATTTGATCAAATGCCCTTTGAAGAAAAGTGGAATATATAGCAACAACAGGTTTAAAACCTGAAATTGCAAGACCTGCTGCAAAAGTTACTGCATGTTCTTCAGCAATACCAACATCAAAAAATCTTTCTGGAAATTCTTTTGCAAAATAAATCAAACCTGTCCCCTCAGGCATTGCAGCTGTAATCCCTACAATTTTTTTATCTCTTTTTGCCAATTCTACTAATGTTTTGCCAAAAACCTCTGTATAAGTAATATATTTTTTCTCTCTTTCAACCTTTGATGAAATACTATGATATTTAGGAGGATGTGCTTCAGCCTCGTTGTGTCCTATACCTTTCTTTGTCTGAACATGAATCAATACAGGAGTATTGAAATTTCTTTTAACACTGCTTAAAACAGAAATTAAGAGGGGAATATCATGTCCATCAAAAGGGCCAAAATATTTAAATCCTAAATTTTCAAATATAGGATTTGCTAATAATAAACTTTTTATTCCTCTCTCTAATTTTAAATCTAAATCCAATAAAAATTTACCGAGGGAAGTTGCCTTTAAAAAATTTTGTGTAGTTTGCTTAAAAAATCTGAATAAGGGATGATTTCTTAACTTTGCTAAGTATAGTGCTAATGCACCAACGTTTGGAGAGATTGAATGTTCATTATCATTAAGTATAACTATCAAGTCTGTTCCTAAGAAGCCAATTTGATTTAAAGCTTCCCATGCCATTCCAGAAGTTAAAGCACCATCTCCAATTATTGCTATAACTTTAAACTTTTCACCATTTAAATCTCTTGCTTTTGCTATACCAAGAGCTGCAGAGAGAGAAGTTCCCGCATGCCCAACTGCAAAAGTATCATATTCACTTTCCCAAGGTGCTATAAAACCACTAATTCCACCAAATTTTCTTATAGTGTAAAATCTATCTGACCTACCTGTCACAAGTTTATGTGTATAACATTGATGTCCTGTATCCCATACTATTTTATCAAAAGGAGCATTAAAAACATAATGAATAGCTAAGGTTAATTCAACTACTCCTAAATTTGATGCTAAATGTCCACCATTTTGTTCTACAGTATTTATTATAATCTCTCTAATCTCTGATGAAAGATTTTTCAACTCTGAAATGGAAAATTTTTTTAAATCATAAGGGGATTTAATCTTTTCTAAAAGCATATTCCTTTTCTTTTTTCTCTAAAACTTTCTCCCAATTTCTTAAAATATTTCTTAGAACTGCATTAACAAATTTACTTGCTGATACCCCTACATATTTTTTTGTAAGCTCTACCGCTTCATTTACAGAAACACCATGAGGTATATCCTCAAAGGATATAATTTCACAGATTGCCATTCTTAAAGCATTTCTTTCTATCACACCTAACCGCTCTATTCTCCAGTCTTTGCTAAATTCGCTAATTATTTTATCAGCAAAATCTTTATAAATATTACAAGCTTCCCACAATTTATGTGCAAAAATTTGAGCATTGGGTGAAAAACCTTTAAAATCAACATCTATTTCTTGGCCTAAATCTTGCTGAAATAAATATGTCAATACCTTTTCCCTACATCTTGTTCTTTCTTTACTCATCTTTCCCTTCCTATATTTGTAAAAATTTCTTTTAATCTATATATTAAATCATTAATCTTCTCTTTGTTATCAAAGAAAGATCCAATGAATAGACCTATTAAGGCAAAAGTTATTAAAAAAATTGTTTTCCAGAATCCAATAGTTAAAAAGGATATTGCTAAAACAGTACCTATTATAGCTCCAATTATTCTTCCTTTATATTCTTTCCACATTACTTACTCCTTTTAATAGGTATAATAACATCATCAATAATAACTTCAATTTTTTCTAAATTTATACCTAAAACATTTTCAAAATATATTTTTATTCGTTGTTGAAGTTCTGTCACAATTCTCTTTACATCAGTACCTACAGGAATTTTTATTCTTAAAGTTAGGTTCATTTTACCTCTAAGAATCTTTATTTCTGGCCTTATCTCTTGAATTTCTGAAAAGTACTGGGCAACATCTCTTATAGAATTCTTAATCCCCTGTAATGATATTTTAATTTCACCTAATCCAGATGATCCTTCTAAATTTAATATTTGAGATTCTTTATAAATGAAAGAGGAAATAAATATGATAAAGCTAAAAATGAAGTAAAATATAAGAATAAATAATGAGAATATAAAACCCTTTTCACTAAACCATTTAGCTAATATTAATGCAGGTGTCCAATCTAAGAGGATCATTATTAACAAAAGAGAAATTATACAAAGCCCTAAACCTAATATGAAAAAGACCACTCGTTGATACCAGTTTATTCTCACTTTTTATCCTCCTTTTTCTCTGCAAAGTATATACCTTTTATTATAATATTTACTTCTTGAACATTAAGTCCAGTCATACTTTCAACTACTTCTTTAACATGATTTTGAATATCTTTTGAAACTTCAGGAAAAAAGAAGTTTGGTAATATATATATAGGAATAGAAATATATACATCTTTATCTTTAATATCTACTTTTATTCCTCGTCCTATAGGAATTCCTGAGACTAATTTTTCAAAAGTAGACGCAAAAGTATCACCAACTCTTGCAACTCCTTTAACTTCTTGTGCTGCAATTCCCGCTATAATAGAAATAACTTCTTTTGATATTCTAACAGTACCATAAAAAAGTTCTTCTTTCATCTCTTTCTTATTTCACTCCTCTGATAAAATTCTTCTTTGTAAAAAATTTGTATGAAATTGACCTTTTACAAAAAAGCTATCATCCAATATCTTAAGGTGAAGAGGAATAGTAGTTTTTACTCCAACAATGACAAATTCTTTTAAGGCTCTTTTCATCCTCTGAATAGCCTCTTCTCTATCTTTACCCCAGACAATAACCTTTGCAATTAGAGAATCATAAAAGGGCGATATAGTATATCCTTCATATAAATGGGTATCAACTCTTACAAATGGTCCACCTGGGGGAATAAATTTAGTAATTTTTCCAATAGAAGGAGCAAAATCATCAAAGGGGTCTTCCGCATTTATTCTACATTCTATAGTATGACCTCTTAAAGTAATATCTTTAAAATCTATTTTTTCACCAGCAGAAACCAATATTTGCCATTTAACAATATCTACTCCTGTTATCATTTCTGTTACAGGATGTTCAACTTGTATTCTCGTATTAACCTCCATAAAATAGAAATGCCTATCTTTATCCAATAAAAATTCAAAGGTTCCAGGTCCTATATATCCAACCCTATATGCTCCTTTAATTGCTGCTCTGCTCATAGCATCCCTTAATCTTTGATCTACAACGGGAGAAGGAGCCTCTTCCAAAAGTTTCTGATGTCTCCTTTGAATAGAACAGTCCCTTTCACCTAAGGATACAATATTTCCATATTTATCACCCAAAATTTGAATCTCAACATGTCTTGGTTCTTCAATATATTTTTCTAAATACACTCCAGGATTACCAAAAGCTTTTTCTGCTTCCATTTTAGCTAATCTTAAATTTTGAATTAACTCTTCAGGGGTATATGCTATTCGCATGCCTTTACCCCCACCACCAGCTGTTGCCTTTATAAGAATAGGAAATCCTATCTCCTTTGCAATTTTTAAAGCTTGTTTCTCATCTTCAATTATTCCATTTGATCCAGGAATTAGAGGAACTCCTGCATCTCTCATTAATCTTTTTGCTCCAGCTTTATCTCCAAGTTTCTCAATACTATCTTTACTTGGTCCAATAAAAACTAAACCATGCTCCTCACATATTTCAGCAAATCTTGCAGACTCTGCTAAAAATCCATATCCAGGATGAATAGCTTCCGAATTAGTTATTAATGCTGCACTTATAATATTAGGAATATTAAGATAACTTTGTGAAGAAGGGGGTGGACCAATACAAACTGCTTCATCGGCCATCTGTACATGTAAGGAATCTTTATCTGCCTCAGAGTAGACTGCAACAGTTTTTATTCCTAATTCTTGACATGCCCTAATTATTCTTATAGCAATTTCTCCTCTATTTGCAATTAAAATTTTTTTAAACATAGTTACTCAGGTTGTAATAAAAATAATTTTTGTCCAAATTCAACAGGTTGTCCATTTTCTACAAGAATTTTTTTCACCTTTCCACGAATATTTGATTTTATTTCATTCATCAATTTCATAGCTTCTATAATACATAATGTTTGACCAACATCTACTAAATCTCCTTCGTTAACAAAAGGAGGTGCCCCAGGAGCAGGAGCCCTATAGAAAACTCCTACTAAGGGTGCAGTAATATAATGTCCCTCTTCCTCTTTCTCAATTATTTTCTTTTCTTCAACACTACTTGTTATATTTGATGGTAAATTATTTGTTCCTTCAGATCTTCTTAAAATTAGTTTTATAGATCCATCCTCCAATACCAATTCAACTAAATTTGTTTGTGTAAAAAGATGAATTATCTCTTTAATATCTTCAAGATTCCATTCTCTCATTGTAAAGACTCTCCTTTAAAATAATATTTATGCCCTTTCTACATATTTTCCGTTTCTTGTATCTACTACTACTTTATCTCCAACTTGTATAAATAAAGGCACTTGAATTACAAGCCCTGTTTCTAATTTTGCTGGTTTAGATCCACCTGAGACTGTATCACCTCTAAGTCCTGGATCTGTTTCTACAACTTCTAAGATCACTGTTGTTGGTAATTCTAAACCAATAGGAGAATTATCATAAAAAAGAATATTTACTACTGTCCCCTCTTTTAGATAATCTAAAGCATTTCCAATTTGTTCTGAAGTTAAAACATATTGTTCATAAGTCTCTTGATCTACAAAATAATATTCTTCACCAGTATTATAAAGATATTCTGCCTCTTTTTTATCAATAAATGCCTGATTTACAAATTCTTCTGACTTAAAAGTTTTTCTTAACACATTTCCAGTTTTTATATTTTTTAACTTAACTTTGACAACAGCTTGTCCTTGTGCCATATGAACATGTTGAGCTTCTAATACTATATAAATTTCTCCATCTAATTCTATAGTAAGACCAGGATAAAAATCATTTGTTGAAATCATTCTTATAACCTCCCTTATAATATTATGAGCTCCTTTGGGAAATTATTCAAAATTTCCCCGTATTCTTTTCTTACAACTATAAGATCTTCTATTCTAACCCCAAATTTTTTTGGTATATATATTCCTGGTTCAATAGTAACAACCATATTTTCTTGAAGAATATCTTCATTCTTTGGAGCTATCCGAGGAATCTCATGAATCTCAAGACCAACTCCATGTCCTAATCCATGGCCAAAATATTCTCCAAAACCATTCTCTTGAATTATATCACGAGCTATTTTATCTACAAAATTTGATTTTACTCCTTCTCTTATAACTTCCTCAGCTTTTCTTTGCGCCTCTAAAACTATATTATATATCAAAATTTCATCCTCTTTTGGGGTTCCTAAAAAGACTGTTCTTGTTATGTCAGAGTTATAGCCATTATAATGAGCACCAAAATCAAAAACTATAAACTCTTGAGGTAAGATTTCTTTATTGCTTGCTCTACCATGAGGAAGAGCAGATCTCCATCCAGAAGCAACAATAGTATCAAAGGCAGGTTTTTCTGCACCTAATTTTATCATTTGATACTCTAATTCTAAAGCTATTTCTTTCTCTCTGACTTTTGGCTTCACTAAATCTAATATTTTCATAAATGCCTTCTCTGCAATTTCTAATGCTCTCTTTATATTCTCAATCTCGTCTTGAGTTTTTATAACTCTTAAATCTTCTATCCAATTTTCAATAGATATTAGTTCACATTCAAATATTTCTTTCCATTTACACCATTCACTATATGAAAGATATTTTCCTTCAAATCCCAATTTTTTCCATTTCTTACTTAATATCTTTTCTTTTATAAAGCTAAGATTAGTATTTTCATTATTTATTAAAACTACGTCTACATCCTCTGTCTCATCTTTTGCTTGCTCAAAATATCTTGAATCTACAAGAAGATAAGAATTTTCTTGGTCTATTAATAAAAAGGCACTTGATCCTGAAAATTTTGTAAGGTATCTAATATTTTTTAAATTTGTTATTAATATGGCATCAATATTTTCATTTATTAATCTCTCTTTAATTTTTTCAATTTTCATAACTTTACCTTTATTCTAATATCTTTAATGTAATTAATATAACTAACTCTTTATCTGTTTGTTTAATACTCTTTGACTTAAACAATTCACCAATAATAGGAATATCTCCTAAAATGGGAACTTTGTTTACACTTTCTATATCCTCTGTACGGATTAGTCCTCCTATGGCTAAGGTCTGTCCATCTTGTAAAGTAACTGTTGTTTGAGCTTCTCTTGTACTAATTTGAGGTACTCCTTGTACAAAGCCTGATAAAGTACTTACTTGAGGACGGATAACTGCTGTTATTGTCTTATCCGGATTAACCTTTGGGGTAACCTCTAATATTATACCCGCATCTATAAAAGATACTTCTCTTGTACCATCAGGCTTTGTTGTAACCAAAGGAACTTTATCGCCTATCATTATCCTTGTTTGTTTCTCACTCAATGTTGTCATACTTGGTTGAGCAAGAATCTTTGCATCTTGTTGAGTTTCTAATGCCTTTAGTACTGCAGGAATAGATACCTCTGCAGATATCATACTCACTCTTAAGCTTGACCAATCTGAAGGTGCAGAAATCTTTATGCCAGAACTTATCGCACCAGTACTCCAGTCAATTCCTAAATCTTTTGTTTTACCTCTTGTTACCTCCAAAACATTAACATCTACACGAACTTGTGGGGTTGGTTTATCAATCTCTTTAATAACTTTTAATACTTCATCAATTTGATCAGATGGTCCCTCCATAAATAAGGTGCTTGTTCTTGAATCATATCTAAAGGTAACATCCTTTGCCTTATCAGATATTAAAGGCCTTAATATTTCAAAAGTAATATAATTTAATTCCTTTTTCTCTGTTCTTAGTTGTGGTTTTGTTTCAACAATTTTTACCTCTTCTACAGGATAAACCATATAATAAGCTTGTCCATCCTTCTTCTCTATTTTTATTTTTCCAGCTAAACCAATTAATTCTAAAGCCCTACTCCATTCAACTTTATTTAGGTAAAGATTTATTTCTCCATTTACTTTTGGATCTATTACAAAAGTAATTTGTGATTGTCTTGCCAATTCACCTATAACATCTTTGATATTTGCTTTCACCAGTTCGCCTGAAACAAAAAGTTCATTATTTTCTCTTTCTACAACTAATAAAGGTGTAGTTACTTTGGCTTCAATGGGTTTCTTAACATCTTCTCTATCTATCTTACTTATAAGTTCATCAAGACTTCTTATATCCGCATCACTTCCACGTGCTAATAATAATTTAGTATTAGGATCATAACTTAATTTTAATCTTTCTGCTAAATCTTTCCATGCTCTTTGAATATCATCTATAGTTATATATCTAAGAACAAAAAGTCTTATACTTTCTTTTACTTCCTCCTCCGCCTTCTTCGGTACATCTATCTTTCCTATCAGCTCCTCTAATACCTTTAGGTCTTCTTCTTTCCCTTGTGCTATGAGTAGTCCTGTCTTCTCATCATAGCTTAGGTTTATGTTCTTTACTACTTGCCCCCCTACCCTCTGTAGGTCATTTATGCTTATGTATCTTAGTGTGTATAGCTTGGTTCTTGCTATCTCTATGGGAACTTGTTTCTCTTCTCTCATCTTTACATATGTTATCTTGTCCCTCTCTTCTATGCTTAACCCTGCTATGTTGCTTAGTATCTTTAATACCTCACTTAGCTCTACCTTGTTTAGGTATATGTCAACTTGTCCCACTACTTTGGGGTCTATAACAAAGTTTATGCCTGTCTTCCTCCCTATCTCCCTTATTAGCTCCTTTACTTCTACACCTTTTAGCTCTCCACTTATTAGATATTTATCTCCTTCTTTATCTACTTTTATTAGCTCCTTTGTTACTACTTCCTCCTCCGCCTTCTTCGGTACATCTATCTTTCCTATTAGCTCCTCTAATACCTTTAGGTCTTCTTCTTTCCCTTGTGCTATGAGTAGTCCTGTCTTCTCATCATAGCTTAGGTTTATGTTCTTTACTACCTGCCCCCCTACCCTCTGTAGGTCATTTATGCTTATGTATCTTAGTGTGTATAGCTTGGTTCTTGCTATCTCTATGGGAACTTGTTTCTCTTCTCTCATCTTTACATATGTTATCTTGTCCC
>Ga0080004_1113525_pt1 | contig 44690 bp, 38 predicted proteins | sample WasSprMetagenome_FD_69207 | JGI IMG/M metagenome (GOLD analysis project Ga0080004, IMG submission 69207) | Sulfidic aquatic microbial communities from Washburn Spring, Yellowstone National Park, USA - WS (SPADES assembly) (version 2) | ecosystem: Environmental > Aquatic > Thermal springs > Hot...
GAAAGGGCTATCCTGATGGTTTATCCGGTGAAGATATTCCTCTTGGCTCAAGGATACTTGGGATAGCCGATGCTTTTGAGGCTATGACAAGTGAAAGACCGTATAAAAGGGCGCTGACCCTTGAAGAGGCAATAGAAGAGTTAAAGAGGTGTAGCGGTACACAGTTTGACCCTAAACTTGTAGATGTTATGGTATCAATAATAGAGGAAGAGTTGAGGACTTAAGAAAATTCAATATTCCCGACTCTATAGATTCTTCTGCCATTTACTTGACAAGATTCTTCGAACACTTTAGAATATCTCTTCAATATATAAATAAAAATAATTCTATCAGTAGGTTCATAAATATTGGTAAAGTTCAACAGTTATATAAGTCAGCAAAGGAGGGAAATAACGTTGACTGGTTGGTTAGATAAGGTTATACTTCCAGAATATGTAAGAAGTATATTAATGGAAAGTAAAGTAATACTAGCCAATACTCAGGAGGAGCTATTTGATTTAGCATTAAAAGATGCTGAAAACGGATCTAAGAAAGTAGTATATGATGTTCCTGGTAAAGGGGAGTACTGTGAAGCAGTTGTCTGCAAAGTGAAAAATGGCATATCTGTAAACTATACAGAAGCATATATGAGAAGAAGAGACCCTGATAGTATGGTAATTGGAGATGACCTTCCAACTGATAAAGAAACTTATTGTCAAAGATATGGAAAAGACTTTAGTGAACTGAGAAAAGAGACTTTTGAATGGTTGAAGAAACAGGAACTGGCTGTCTTCTTTTTTAAACCAGGACAATTAGATAATATATATGGAATGGCTATAGCCCCTTCTAACGCTGGATTCTTCTGCTGGGCACTTGCGATGTTACAGGGTATAGTTGATATAAAAAATATAAAGGATAAAGCTCTTATAAGGTGCATAATATATGTTGCTCCTCCATTCAGGCATACGCATTTTAATGGAAAACAGGTGGTAGTTCATTATCGCTCTGAAAATCTTCACGAGATATTCAGCTACAATCTATATCCAGGACCAAGTGCTAAGAAAGGAGTGTATTCTGCCCTTCTAGATTTTGGAGAAAAAGAAGGATGGGTCACAGCTCATGCTGCAGTAGTCCAGGTCATTACTCCGTATGGTAATAAACTCAACTTAATGCATGAAGGTGCCAGCGGTGGAGGTAAGAGTGAAACGCATGAACATATACTCAGGGAGTGGGATGGTACTATCAAATTAGCAGAGAACATCTTAACTAAAGAGGTAATATCGCTAGTTTTACCAAAGGGATGTGTACTTAAGCCGGTAGCAGATGATATGGTCTCCTGTCATCCATCTATTCAACGAGATGACGGTTATCTCTATGCAAAAGACGCTGAAATGGGTTGGTTTGTTAGAGTTAACCACATAAAATGCTACGGAACAGACCCCGATTTAGAATCCTTATCTATACATCCCCAAAAACCTTTATTGTTTTTAAACATAGACGCTCCACCTTACAGTACCGCCTTACTATGGGAACATACCGAAGATTCTCCGGGAGTTCCCTGTCCGAATCCAAGGTTTATACTGCCAAGAGACATAGTACCAAATATTCTGAGTAAAACAGTACCTATACATGTAAGAAGCTTTGGTGTTAGAACCCCTCCCTGTACAAAGGATAAGCCAACCTATGGAATTATAGGCCTTTTCCATATTTTACCACCAGCTCTTGCCTGGTTATGGCGACTTGTATCTCCTAGGGGACACGAAAACCCGAGTATTGTTACCCAAGAGGGCATTGCATCTGAAGGGGTAGGGTCTTATTGGCCCTTTGCCACAGGGAAAAGGGTTAATCATGCTAATCTTTTATTAAAACAGATAACTCAATGCAAAAAAGTCCACTATGTTTTATGTCCTAATCAGTATATAGGAGCATGGAAGGTCGGTTTCAATCCGCAGTGGATTATGCGTGAATATCTGGCAAGAAAAGGTGGAGTTAAATTTACCAGTGAAGAAATTTCTGAATCTAGATGCTCATTACTGGGATTTTCACTTAATAAACTTATTATTGAAGGAGTTGAGATTGAAAAGTTCCTATTAAAGCCAGAGCTTCAACCAGAAGTAGGAGTTGAAGCTTATGATACAGGTGCTGATATGTTATATCAGTTCTTTAGAAGACAGCTGGAATTATACTATAAGGACCCTGACTTGATGCCTCTAGGAAAAAAGATTATAGATTGCTGTCTTTCTGGCGGAAAAGTTTCTGACTATGTTAGCTTTATAGAGTCAGAAACTTTTATAGTAGAAGATTGAGATCTATTTTGTGGGGTGATATAAGTGGGCAGTGTAAAGGATCTATTGATTCTTGAAGAGGCACAGAATAATAAGCCAGGATTGGGACGTTTTGTCTTTTCAGACAGGTATTCAGTATTTGACTGGGGAGAGATGCCTGATCATATTACCGAAAAGGGTAAGGCAATCTGTATCTCTTCTGCTTATTTCTTTGAAAAACTTGGAGAATTAGGTATAAAAACCCATTATTTAGGAGTGGTGGAGGATGGAGCAGTAAAAAGCTTGAAAGAACTAAAGTCTCCTCAGAACATTATGGAATTTAAACTTCTTAGAGTGATAAAACCTGCCATCTGCGGAGATGCTTATGATTATTCTGTATATCAAAAAGAGAGGGGGAACTTTCTCATACCTCTAGAGGTAATATACCGTAATTCTCTACCGGAGGGTTCTTCGGTTTTCAGAAGACTAAAAGATGGTAGTTTAAAACTGGAGGAGATAGGTTTAGAGAAGATGCCGGTTCCCGGACAGATTTTGGATAAGCCAATACTTGATGTATCAACGAAGCTTGAGACCACAGATAGATATATAAGTTGGGAGGAGGCAAGGAGAATCTGTAATTTGAGCGAAGAGGAGATGGAGGAGATAAAACGGATAACGTTGGTGGTAAATAAACTTATTACTGAAGAGGCTGAGAAACTTGGTTTATTCAATGAGGATGGAAAGGTAGAGTTCGGATTTGACGAGAAGAGAAATCTTATACTTGTCGACGCACTTGGGACTCTGGATGAGTGCAGATTTACTTACAGTGGAATCCCTGTAAGTAAGGAGATCGCCAGGATATACTATCGTAAGACTTCCTGGTATAGCGATATAGAATCTGCCAAAAAACAGGATAAAATTAACTGGAAGACACTGGTAAAAAGTTCACCTGAGCCTCTTCCGAAAGAACTGGCAGACGCTATCTCTTTAGTTTACAAGGCATATGCGAATGAATTAACTGGAAGAAATTGGTTCGACTGTCCCCCTCTAAAGGAGATATTGAACAGTATAAAAGCTCTGATATGAAAAAATACTTTACATTAATCGCTTCAGTAATCATAATGATCTGTATGGGGGGAGTATATGCCTGGAGCATATTTGTTGAGCCTTTAAAGAAAGGATATGGATTAAACACTGCACAAACACAGATAATTTTTGGGCTTACCATTATGATGTTTACCTGGGCTATGATTATAGCAGGTAGGATGGAGAAAAGATACAATAATCGTATCATTGTTCTTATTGGAATGTCTCTATTTGTTTCTGGTTACATTATTGCTTCTTTCTCTAAGGGGAGTTTTCCCCTTATCTTATTAGGTATTGGAATTCTCTCCGGTATTGGTATTGGCTTTAATTATCTTTCGGCTATTGTTAGTCCAGTAAAGTGGTTTCCAAATCGGGAAGGATTTATTACTGGATTAACGGTGGCTGGTTTTGGTAGTGGAGCTATCCTACTCTCTAATATAGTAGAAACTCTTCTGAAAAATGGGATGGACGTTTTGGATATTTTCCGAACCATAGGTTTAATTTATGGTTTAGCTATAATGTTAAGTCTTTTCTTCCTCTATAGCCCCAACACAGGAGAAAACGAGGAATTTTCAAAAATTTCTATTAGAGACCTAATAAAGGGAAAATATCTGTGGAGCCTATTTTTAGGAATGTTTGCAGGGACCTTTGCCGGGCTTATAGTGGTAGGGAACCTCAAACCTATAGGGTTGTATGCTGGTGTCTCTAGGACAAGAACTACCATTGCCATAAGTCTTTTAGCATTGGGAAATATGAGCGGAAGAATCTTATGGGGATACATATCAGACAGGTTAAATGGAGAGATCAGTATAAATTCCGCGCTCTCTCTTTTATCTGCTTCTACTATGGGTTTATTACTAGCAAATAAGTCTAACGACATTATATTCCTTCTTCTTTCTTTTATTATAGGTATCGGATTCGGAGCTAATTTTGTTCTATTTGCCAAAGAGGTTTCCCGCTCTAATGGTACCAATAATTTTGGCTTAATATATCCATACATATTTCTCTCATACGGATTAGCTGGAGTATTAGGACCTTTTATAGGGGGAGTACTTTACGATATAACTGGAACATACTCGCTTTCGATAGTCGTTTCATCCTTCATCTGTGCAACTGGAATATTGCTTTATAATTACCTACGTAAATGAATGAGATCAGAAGATCTTTATTATCTCGTCATCCTCTTTTGCCCTTAAGTCTTCCATCCTTCCATTCGAGAGTATCTTTATACCAAAGTCCTTTGGCTTTATCTCTCCTATAATCCTTGCCCTTATACCGTTATAATTGTATATCTTTATAAGCTTTTCTGCCTCCTCTTTTGGTAAGACTATAAGTAGTGTCCCTGAGGTTATAAGACCCAAAGGGTCTATCCCGTATTCTCTACTAAGAATTAATGTCTCCTCAAATATAGGGATCTCTGATTTATAGATCAAAGCACCGGTACCGGAAGCCATACATATCTCATATATCCCCATACTCAAGCCACCTTCAGTGGGGTCGTGCATAGAATGTATATCCAGAGACTTTCCCAATTCTACCTCTCTGTATACGCTTATGCCTGGATCATAGAGAAATTTCTTACACCTCTCTATAAAGGAGATATCATAGCCCTTTTCTAGGAGTTCCCTTTGTTTTTCCTTGGCTATTATAGCTGTGCCCTCCACCGCTATCCCCTTTGTTATAACTATAGAATCTCCTATCCTGGCATTGGCAGTGGAGATAATTCTATCCCCATCGACCTCTCCAAGCATACAACCAACAACTATCGGTCTATCCAGACCCACCGTAACTTCCGTATGACCTCCAACAACCGCTATATTAAGATCTTCACAGGCGGAAGAGATTTGAGAGAATATCTTCTCCACTGTATCCTCGGTAGTCTTTTTCTCTGGCAAAAGTATGGTTGCCATAAACCACCTCGGAGTAGCCCCTCTGGTTAATATATCATTTGCATTGACATTTACGACATACCAGCCAATATCTTCGGTAACAAAAGTGATCGGGTCGGTCTTTGCCACAAGGAGTTTACCCGAAGGAGATATTATAGCTGAATCCTCCCCTATAGAAGGTCCAAGGACTACACTGGGGTCAATCTTACCTCTATACAAATTCAACAGTCTAGCCAGAATATCTGTCTTTATCTTTCCAGTCTTTAAGTATTCCATAGGGTATATTATAATATATAAAGGACAAAAAGAACTACTTTGGAGGATGGATAGATGAAAAGTCTAGTAAAGACCATTGCCTATATAGGGATAGGGTCTGCTATAGTCTGTGCAGGAACAATGATTATCCAGATACCTGTGCCTCAGACGAAGGGTTATATAAATATGGGGGATGCGCTGGTCCTTACCATAGCGATGCTCTTTGGGGCTAAGGTAGGAGCTCTGGCTGGTGGAATTGGTTCAGCACTGGCTGACATAATACTGGGATATACACACTGGGCTCCGTTTACCTTTATAATAAAAGGTTTAGAAGGCTTGATAGCAGGAACTCTGGCGCATAGAACTCAGAAGATGCCACTAAGAGTCTTCTTCCTTGTCCTGGCTGGGCTAGAGATGGTAGTTGGTTATTTTATAACGGAAGTCTTTATCTATGGGATAGGTCCGGCTATAGCAGAGCTTCCAGGGAACTGCTTTCAGGCTGGTAGCGGTGTACTGATCTCCATACTCCTTGTACTAGCTATAAAGAGGGCAGTCAGGGATAGTAAGGTCTGGAATATATAAGATTAATGGGAAGAAAACTTATAAGTTTCTCCTGTATTCTTATAGCTTCCTTTATAGTATTTCTTTTTTCTGACTCTTCTGTACTGGCTCTGGATATACCTATAAGGGTATTAATATATAAAGGTAAAGAGTTTTCCGTATCAGGAGATACTCTGACACTTTATATAAGAAATAGTGAGCAGAACAGGCTTGATGGCCTTTCCAGAATTAACGGCAGATTAGACGGGTCCAGACTTCTGCTGGAGATATCAGATAAGAACCAGGAGTCAAAGGTCCTGACTCTTGAAGACAGGTCTGTACTAGAAATCACTGGTAACGATATATCTGTAAATGGGACAGCCTACAGGGGAGGGCTCAGGATACTCAACAGGAATAACAGCTTACTTGGAATAAATATCCTTCCACTCGAAGAGTATCTCTACAGTGTAGTCCCTTCCGAAGTACCATACTACTGGCATATGGAGGCACTAAAGGTTCAGGCTGTATTAGCGAGGACGTATGCACTGAAAAGTATTATGAATAGTGTTGGAAGAGACTATGACATAGAGGATAACCAGAACTCACAGATGTATAGAGGAAAGAGCTGGGAGTACAGTACAACGACCACTGCAGTGAACTCCACAAAGGGGGAGGTTGTTTTCTATGAAGGCAGTATTGCCAATGTATATTTTCACTCCACCTGTGGAGGACATACAGAGTCGGCAAAGAATGTATGGAATATTCCATCTGTCCCATATCTTACTGGGGTAAAGTGTCCGTACTGCGGAGATTCCCCCTGGTCTAGTTGGGAAAGAGTTATAAGAAGAGAGGACTGGGATAAAGTCATAAAAAATAGTGAGCTGGAACTGGAGTACAGTCCTTCCGGGAGGATAATAAGGCTCAATGGGATAGAAGGGACGAAGATCAGAAGCATCTTTAACCTTCCAAGCACACTCATTACAGGGATAGAGGTAAGGGAGAAAGAGGTCATAGTGAAGGGTAAAGGTTATGGGCATGGGGTAGGTGTATGTCAGTGGGGGATGAAGAAGATGGCTGAGCTCGGATTTTCTTACAGAGAAATAATTTCATACTATCTACCGGGGGTAGCTATTGATGCGTATAGAGGATTTTGACTACGATCTACCTGAAGAACTCATAGCACAGGAGCCTGTATATCCCAGAGACCACTGTAGATTGATGGTAGTATATCCAGATGGGAAGCTAGAGCACAGATACTTCTATAATCTGCCGGAGTATCTGGAACCAGGAGATGCATTGGTCCTTAATAATACAAGGGTAAAGCCCTACAGACTGAGGGGGATTAAGACAACTGGAGCCAATATAGAGGTCCTCCTGACAAAGAAGCTGTCTGATAAAGTATGGGAAGCACTGGTGAACCCTGCGAGGAGATTACACCTTGGCACAGAGGTACTATTTGATAAGGGACTCAGATGCAGGACTATTCAGGTAAAAGAAGGAGGATGGAGGGTCCTGGAGTTTAACGAGCCAGTAGAACCTTATCTGGATGAGCTTGGAGAGATACCTCTTCCACCTTATATACATAAAAACGTCAAGCCAGAGGATTATCAGACGATCTATGCCCAGGTAAACGGATCTGTAGCTGCTCCTACCGCCGGGCTTCACTTTACAGAAGAGCTTCTTGAGAAGATAAGAGAGAAAGGTGTAGAGATACTCTATGTGACACTTCACGTAGGACCGGGAACATTTTTACCGGTGAGGGTAGAAAATATTGAGGAACACTATGTCCTCCCCGAGGAGATAGAGGTTTCAGATGAGACAGCGGAGGCAATAAACAGGGTAAAGGAAAGAGGAGGAAAGATTGTGGCGGTTGGAACAACGGTAGTGAGGACGCTGGAGTCAGTGGCGGATGAAGAAGGAAGGGTAAAGGGTTACAGAGGAAAGACAGACCTTTACATATATCCTGGCTACAGGTTTAAGATTATAGATAGACTGGTTACCAACTTTCACCTTCCAAAATCTTCCCTGATCATACTTGTATCTGCATTCAGGAGCAGAGAACTTATTATGAAGGCTTACAAAGAGGCAATAAGATTGAGATACAGGTTTTACAGTCTGGGAGATGCTATGTTATTATATTAGTTATGGGTATAAGATTTCAGGTAATTAAAGAGGATGATAAGACACTGGCAAGGGTAGGTATAGTGGAAACCCCCCATGGGTCCTTTGAAACTCCGGTATTTATGCCGGTTGGAACACAGGCGACAGTCAAGACACTTACACCGGAAGAGGTACTGGAGTGCGGGGGAAGGATAATACTCTCCAATGCATTCCACCTGGCTTTAAGGCCTGGAAGCGAGCTTATAAGAAATCTCGGCGGGCTACACAGGTTTATGCACTGGGACAGGCCTATACTCACAGATAGCGGTGGATATCAGATAATGAGTCTAAGTCCGCTTGTAAAGATAACCGATGCCGGGATACAATTCAAGTCATACCTGGATGGGAAAGAACTCTTCTTTACCCCTGAAGAGGTGATAAGGATAGAGGAAGATCTTGGTTCAGACATCATTATGCCGTTAGATGAGTGTATCCCATATCCAAGTAGTAGAGAGAAAGCCAGAGAGGCTTTGGATAGAACCATAAGGTGGCTTGTAAGATCAATAAAGGCGAAGACCAGAGAGGATCAGGCGCTGTTTGGTATAGTGCAGGGAGGAATGTTTAACGACCTGAGGATGGAGGCATTGGAAAGGGTATCAAATATGGAGGTAGAAGGTATTGCTATAGGCGGGCTGAGTGTTGGGGAACCAAAAGAGATGATGTACGATATTCTCGAGTATATAATACCATATGCCCCAAAGGATAAACCCAGATATCTTATGGGAGTTGGGACGCCTCTATCGCTAGTAGAAGGAGTAATAAGAGGGATAGATATGTTTGACTGTATATTTCCAACAAGGCTTGCCCGTCATGGAGGGGTATTTACCAGTAAAGGAAGGCTCATAATAACCAATGCGGAATTCACCAGTGACTCCAGGCCAATAGATGAAGAGTGTAACTGTTATACCTGCAGGAACTACTCAAGGGCATATATAAGACATCTATTTAAGGCGGAAGAGGCACTTGGTCCAAGACTCACGACTATTCATAATCTTTACTACATCCTTCACCTTATGGAGAGGATAAGGACAGCTATAAAGGATGGAAATCTGTTGGAACTTAGAGAAGAGATAGCTTATTACTACAGGAAGGAGTTGAGTGTATAATTATGCAAGAGGGACAATCTCTATACTACCCGCTTATATTCTGGGTAATATTCTTTGTGATATTCTACTTTATGCTTATAAGGCCTCAGAGAGAGCGGGAGAAAAAGCACAGGGAATTTGTAAATAGCCTGAAGAAGGGAATGAAGATCATTACAGAAGGAGGTTTCTTCGGAACCATAGTTGAAGTCAAAGAGAAGACTGCCATTGTAAAACTTGCCGAAAATGTAACAGTAGAGGTGCTGAAGGATTCAATAGTAGCCAAACAACCAAAGTCTTAAATGAGATCAAGGTTCTACAGTGTTTTATCCTATGTTGTGATATTTCTTCTTCTGGGGATCACTCCAGGGATATTCTTCCCCAGGATAGTTGATCCATTTGAGCTTCCTAAGACATTATTTGTAAGGATAGTAGTATGCATCTTTCTTATCGCCGTTCTATTCTACAGGGGAAATTCCAGTATAAATTATTCAGGACTACTCAGATACATATGGCTTCTGGGATCATCTATGGCAATCTCCACAGTCCTATCGGAGTACAGATATGTAAGTTTTTATGGAGAGTGGGAAAGGTATCTGGGACTATCATCTGTGCTACCTATGGTCCTTGCCACCGTAAGTCTTTTATTTATAGATCGTAAGAAGCTACCGGTACTGAAGTATGCATTTCTCCTGGGAATGTTACTGGTAATTTATAGAGGCTTCAAACAGATCCTTGGATACGATATATTCTCTATAGAGAGTATAGAAGGAAGACTCATATCTTCTCTGGGAAACGCAGACTTCCTCGGTGAGTATACAGTGATGGTCATACCTCTAACTATGCTCGAGGCTATCTACTCAGAAAAAAGGATAGAGAGAACCGTCTTCTTTGTCCTCTTCGGTCTTATATTCTATATACTCCTGGCATCGGGGACCAGGAGCTCATGGCTTACATTCTTACTGCTCCTGGTCCTGATGCCGATAGTATTTCTAAAGCCAAAAATCCCATACTCCGTATATAAAAAGGTGATCTTCTATCTTATCTTTACAGGGGCTCTCATCCTTATGCTACTTTATCTACCAACAACCACCTCCATCAAGCTGGTGTTATCATTACTCCTTTTCTTCTGGCTATATCTTTACCTGAAGTATCTACTTCCCCATATAAGGAGGATAGATGTTTCTCATAAGAGGCGCATCATAATTCTTGTCCTTATTATGGTTATGGTTTATTCTGCATTCCCATATATAGAAAGGGTCGTCCCACATAGGGGTGCTGTCCTGACTGATGCCTTCAGGATGAGACTGAAGGCTATGGCAGAACCGGAGGTGGGAAGACTCTATATACTGAAGACATCCCTCATATCTGTAAAGAATGAGATGATAAAAAACCCCATAAGACTTCTCTTCGGTTACGGACCTGACACAACTGGAAAATACCTCTCCAGATATAAGGTCATAGAATCTGCCAGGATGGACCCCATAGATAATGTTATCTATGCGGATCGAGCACATAACGAGTACGTGGATATATTCCTGCAGACGGGTCTGATTGGCTTTCTGATATTTATCCTCCTTATGTTCCATACAGTAAAGACAGGGATAGACATACACAGGAGCAGGCATCCATTCAGGATATTTTCCACCGCAATAACACTTGGTATTATAGGTTTTCTTATCAATGGATTGTTTATATTCGGGATAAGCGTCATCTATCTCTATCTCTTTCTGATGTGCGGGATAGTAGGAATAATAGGGGGTAAAAGGATAAGGACCCTGAAGTCACGGGAAATAGCCATCTACAAATTTCTTATAATATCTGCATTTTTCTTTTCTCTTTATGCCGTCTACTCCGGAATAAGGCAGGTAGAAGCTCACAGGCTCCTTTTAGATGGGATAAATGCTATGAACAGGAAGGACTTTGTAAGGGCAGAAAGGTATATCGATGGATCCATAGAAAATTATCCTGTTGGTTATGCATTTCAGAAAAAACTTGAGATATACTCTATAAGGCTAAGAGAGGAGAAAAAGAGGGAATTCTTTGAGAAAGGGGAAAAACTGTTTCCATACATACTGAGGTATGTAAAGTATCCCACCAGTGGTTACTATTCGATATCCAGGTTCTATATGGATGGGTATGATACAGGTCTTGGCAGGTCGACGCTGGATAAAGTGATAGAGAATCTCAAAATATGCCTTGATTATGACAGGTATTATAAACCTGCACTCAGGGCACTCTCAAAGATATACTTCGATTACATAAAGGATCCAGGCTTGGCTTATCTGTATGCCAAAAGATATGTAGAGATAGAACAGAGAGACATAGAGATGTGGAAGATACTTATGAGGACTGCCAAAGTGGTAAGGGACTGGGATAGAGTCTGGTTTTCTGCAAAGGCTATATATCTTGCAACCGAAGGAAAGGATAAAGAGGCTGAAAGATATCTGAAAGAGGCAGAAAAATTTATCAGTCCTCCCAGAACCCCTTAGTTATACCAAGAGATTCCAGTTTTTTCCTGAGCTCAAGCATAGCGGTATACGTTGGTATTATATAGATCTCATCCTTATCAGAGTTCTCAATAGCCAGGTTAAGTGCCTTCAGTGAATCTTCCTCCACCAGAAGTCTACTGGTATCAAATCCACCATACTTCAGCCTGAGAGCCATATCATAAGCCCTCTTCCCAGAGGCCACTATAAGAGAAGACCTCTCCATAAGTATCTCAAAGTTTACATCCCAGAGCCATGAGACATCTGTTCCATCCTGTATATTATCGTTTATAATAAGAACAACCGTTATGCCATTCTTATCAGAGAGCAGTTGAATAATCTCATTGAAACTTGCCGGATTCTTGGCTAGAAGCATATAAATGCTCTTACCACCAAGATTAAACCTTTCTCCTCTACCAAACGCGGTCCTTATACCGGCCAGGTTTTCTATAGAGGTCTCTATAGGAATTCCCATTGAGTAACAGGCTAGTAAGGCAGAGAGGACATTGTAGACATTGTAGATACCTGGCAATCTTACCTCTATATGAAACCTTTTACCCTTAAAAGAGATATCAAAGGAGGAACTGTCAATCCCTGAGTTTATATCATATGCAACTATATCTGGCTCTTTCCTCTTAAATCCGCAAGCAGGACACTCAAATATCCCCTGATGTCCCATATAACGTCTGGAGTAAATCAAAGTCTCGTCGCAGAATGGGCAGGATTTTATATCGGCGATACCTGAGAATGTCTCTTCACCCTTATGATCTATACCAAAATACAGAGCACTGGTGGGAAGATTATATGTGACACTAGAGACCAGTGGGTCATCCGCATTCACTATAAAGGTCGTATCAGGGTTAGCCTGGGCTATACTTCTGAAGGTCCCTGCCAGGGTATCAACCTCGCCGTATCTATCCAGCTGGTCACGAAACAGGTTGGTAATAACTATAGCATCGGGTGTTATATCCCTTACAAGAAGCCGAAGATGTGCCTCGTCTATCTCAAAGATTCCAGATGCCTCTGAGAGGTTATCACTAAATGAGTATCTTTCTATCAGGCTTGTACAGACACCCCTGGGGAGATTTGCCCCTGCCCTGTTATGGACATAATCTATTCCCAGGTTCTCTAGGATACCGGCTATAACTCTGGCAGTAGTTGTCTTACCGTTTGTACCAGTTATAAAGACCTTATACCCTAACGTGTTTCCAAGTTCTTTCAGTATAGAAGGATATATCGATAATGCCAGCTTACCTGGAAAGCTTGTCCCCCCAAATCTAAATAGACGTGACAGGCGTATAGCCAGTTTTCCAAGGAGAATACCTGTGTAAAATCTAAGAGACCTCATCTCCTTCCAAGGATTTTATAGAGTTTATCCTCCTCCTTGCATATAGGATGACTCAATCTCATCCTCCAGAGTCTGTGGAATGATGGAAGCCCCATAAGCTGTTCCAGTCCCCACTCTCTGGCAAACCGTCCATCCTTGATCTCCTCTATAGCTTCTCTCATAAGGTTCTTCGTCTCTTCAGTAATGTATCTTTTACCCCAGGTCATATGGCCATACTGACTTGTATGGGAATGGAGCTTCAGCTGATTCCAGAGGCCAAACTGGGCTATCGCATGACCTATCTCGCCCAGCTCACCAGAGGCGTAGAGCTCCAAGATGGCCACCTCAGGGCTAACACCTTCCTCTACAAGCACCTCATAACATGCCTGTAAGAGGTATAACATTGCACCAGCCCATGAATGTTCACTGAAGAGGTCAACAAGTGTCTCTTCATAAAAGCTAGATTCAACTGCACATCCACCAGGTAAAAATGCTCCTATCCCCTTGGATATTGCCAGGGCATAATCCCAGGCTTTCCCAGAAGCATCCTGTTCTACTCCAACCAGTACCGGAAATCCTCTATTCTGCAGAAATAGATCTCTAACTCCCTTACCTATCATCCTTGGAGCAACTAGAACAACATCCACACCATTAGGAGGCTTTATAAACCCATAGGTAATATTATAACCGCTGGCAAAATCAAGCACCTTCCCACTGGAAAGATAGGGAGATATCTCATCTTCCATAACTTTTGGGGCAACCTCATCGGGTATAAGAAGTAGAATAACATCGGACTCTTTTGCTGTCTCGCCAATACTCTTTACTGTAAAACCATCTGACACTGCAAGGTCCCAGGCACTATCCTTTATATTTCCAACAATGACATTCAAACCATTGTCCCTCAAATTTAGCGCCTGAGCCCTTCCCTGATTTCCATAACCTATAACGCCTATGACCTTATCCTTCAATATATCCAGACCCGCATCCTTATCGGTAAATATCCTTGCCATTGGTATCACCTCTTAATCAATCTGAATATACGCTCTCCTAAATCTGATATCCTAGTCTTCTCGAATCCAGTAACAATACTCTCAACTATATCATTTAAAGGCTCTATCCATCTTCTGGGCAGATTCTTGTACCCGAGGAGTACACCCATTATAGAACCTGATGTAGCCCCATTACAGTCTGTATCAAAACCACACATTACACTTGTTGTTATAGCCTTTTCAAAATCACCTCCTGAAAGGATGAGGCTCAGAACAACAAAACAGGCATTATTTATTGTATGAACCGGATGGTAACCTCCATACTGCTCCATAACCTTTGACCAGACATTCTTCCAGTTTCTCTCTCTTCTACACCAGTCTATGACTTTATTTATCGCCTCATATAACCTTGAAGTCTTTGGAATCTCGGTAAGTCCTATCTCTATGGCAGATTCAACATTACCAACAGCAAATGCAGAAGCTATGGTAGCCGAGATAAACATCTCACCGTATATACCATTCTTCGTATGTGACAAAGAGGCATCCCTGAATGCAAACTCTCCAGCCTTCTCCGGATAACCAGGATTTATATAACCAAAGATATCAGCCCTTATCTGTGCCCCTATCCACTCTCTGTAAGGATTCATAAATGTGGCAGTCTTAGGTGGCTTTATCCCATTTACTAGATTTCTATAGGCAATCCTCTCTGCAGTATAAACAAGGAGATAAGGGAGGTGTGTAAGCCATTCTCTGGCTATATCATCGGTGGTAAAATCCTCTCCATAATTTTCAAGAATATGTAAGCCAAGAATTGTATAGTCTATATCATCATCCCTTACCATCCTGTCTATGTTGCCAGCGGTCCAGTTCCTTACCTGCTTTATCCTGTTGAAGGGTTCCTCATCAGATTCTATATAGGGAAAGTAGTAGTCCAGCTCTTTCAGTCCAGCAAGATTCAGGTATTTTTCTATCTCCTCTTTCGTCCATCCTTCTACCGGTTTACCAAGTAGACAACCTGCACATCTGCCAAATATACCACCGAGGATCTTATCCTTTAGATCCTCATCAGATAAATTGATATCAAGTCTTCTTGGTCCCTCAGGTCTATACTTTTTTATCTCCTCAAGTGTTGATGGCTCTATATAGGAGAAACTATCAGATGGCTTCAGTTTTAAGAGATCCACATAGAGTATCTCGAGGAGATCATCCCTTAGGGTTTCTATATCAAACTCCTTGAAGAATGAGACATCGCATCCCTCTTCTTCTTTCTCTCTGAGCTCATTAGTAAAAAGCTCTTTCAATTCTCTTATATCTATTCTTATATCCACAGCGGCTATCTCCTTCAAGTTAATTATCTTAGGTTTCTACCCCTATCAAAATCAGATTTCTCCGGCTTCTTACTCTTAATTTCTGTAACCACTGATAGGTGGAGGAATCCTTCCTCCTCTTTCAAAGAGACCCTCACAGGGGGTCTCATTAACCTTCACAATTGGAGCCCTACCAAGGAGTCCTCCAAACTCCACCCATTCACCAGGTCTTCCCCCAGGAACTGGGAGGATCCTTACTGCAGTGGTCTTATTATGCATAACTCCTATCGCCATTTCATCTAATATGATCCCCATAAGGGTATACGGTGATATATCCCCGGGGATTGGAATCATATCAAGCCCCACAGAACACACATTGGTAAGTGCCTCTAGTTTCTCCAGAGTAAGGGCACCTTCACCGACAGCCTCAGCTATACCTTTATCCTCGCTGACAGGGATAAATGTACCGCTCAGTCCCCCAACAGAGGAAGAAGCCATCAATCCACCTTTTTTCAGGGCATCATTGAGAAGGAACAAAAGTCCAGTTGTCCCCGGAGCACCAAAATGTTTTACACCGATCCTTTCTATGATCCTGGCTATACTATCACCCTCCTGGGGTGTAGGAGCCAGTGATATATCTACGCTCACCGAACTTATCCCCAGTCTTCTTGCTATCTCTTTTCCTATAAATTCTCCAGCCCTTGTTATCTTGAATGAGACCCTCTTTATCTCCTCTGCTATAGAAACAATATCTCCATCTTTGGGTAATCTCTCTATAGCAGACCTTACAGCTCCCGGACCACTTATACCAACATTTATAACCCTCTCTCCTCTCTTTATACCGTGAAATGCCCCAGCCATAAATGGATTATCCGGAGGGGGATTGGAGAGGACTATCAGTTTGGCACATACTATAGGACTTTTCTTCACTCTGGCAGTCTCTAGTATTATATATGCGGTCTCCTTTATAGCATCTAGGTTTATACCAGCTTTAGTTGTGGCAGTAACGATTGAGGCACATAGTCTTTCCGTATCGTTCAGGACTATAGGGATTGACCTAAGGAAGACCCTATCAGTCTCGGATATCTCGTATTCCAAAAAACAGGTATAACCACCGATAAAGTCTAACCCTATATCTATGGCGGTTTTATCGATTTCTCTGGCAAGATAGATATAGTCCTCTATATCGAGACTGGATGAAAGTAAAGACGCAGGAGTTATTGCAACCCTCTTGTTTACTATGGGTATCCCATACTCCAGCTCTACCTTCTTTATAGTATCCAGAAATCCTCTGGTAGATTCTAAAAGTTTCTCCCTCAGGGATCTAACGGTATCCTCTACCCTGTCTCTCCTGCAGTCTAGCAGATCAATACCCAGAGTAACGGTACGTATATCCAGGTGTTCTACCTGTATCATCCTTATGGTCTCAAGTATCTCTTCAGTGGTAAATATCATAATCCTATATCCTGTGCATCGCCCTGAATATTTCTTCTCTCTCAAATGAGACCTTTACCTTAAGTCTATCCCCTTCCTCCAGAAGCCTCTCCACCAGAGGAGTTACATCTTCTATCCCCGTTATGTCAACCAGTAGAGCCATTACAAATATATCCCCCATAATCGTCTGAGTTATATCCAGTATATTGACGCCAAAGTCTGCCAGTACAGAACTTATCCCGGCAACTATACCTGTATGGTCAATACCTGTTACTGTAATTATCGCCCTTTTCAACTATTCCTCTCCCAATCCAAAACCATCATGCAGTACATTAACAGCCCGTTCCACATCTTCCTTATTTATTATGCATCCAATCTTTATCTCCGAGGTAGATATCATATCTATATTTATGCCTGCCTCACCAAGAAGTCCAAACATCCTGGCTGCTATCCCCGGAGTGCTCTGTATACCAACACCAACAATAGAGACTTTCCCTACATTTTTATTGCAGATAATTTCTCTTATATCCAGATCTCTTTTCACATTTTCCAGTATACTTAGAGCCTTATCCACATCGTCTATCGGAATTGTAAAAGAGATATCAGTATAACCAGCCTCACTGGCATTCTGTATTATATCGTCTACATTTATACCAGCGTCTCCAAGTGGTTTGAATATCCTGTGAGCTATCCCTGGTTTATCAAGTACATGTTTCATTGTTATCTTTGCTATATCCTTCTTATGGGCAATACCCCTAACTCTGCTTACTGGTTCCATCTCGCTTACCTCCTGTATAATAGTTCCTGGCTCATCTTCAAAGGAGGATTTTACCTCTATCTTCATATTATAAATCCATCCAAGTTCTACAGCTCTGGTATGCATTACCCTGGCACCCTGACTAGCAAGTTCCAGCATCTCCTCATAAGAGATTATATCTAGTTTTCTGGCATTCTTTACTATTCTGGGATCGGCTGTATACACACCCTTTACATCGGTGAAGATCTCCGTCTTTTCTACCCCCAAGGCTATCCCAAGGGCTACCGCGGTGGTATCCGAACCTCCTCTCCCAAGGGTAGTTATATCATTCTGATCACATATCCCCTGAAAGCCAGCTACAACCACCACCTTACCCTTCTTTAACTCCTCATTTATCCTTGTAGGATCCACCGACTTTATCCTCGCTCTACCGGCATTCTCATCAGTATAGATACCAGCCTGCCATCCTGTCAGGGAGATAGCCGGAACCCCTATGTCCTCCAGAGCCATAGCCATAAGGGCTCCAGAGATCTGCTCTCCAGTAGACATAAGGGCATCTAACTCTCTGGGAGAAGGATGACTGGAGATCTTTTTTGCAAGGTCTATAAGCTCATCTGTAGTATCTCCCATTGCAGAAACGACCACAACAAGGTCATTGCCCTCTTTTTTCAACCTTGCAAGCTTCTCGGCTATGTTCTTTATCCTCTCTATAGTACCTACTGAGGTTCCTCCGTACTTATGGACTAGAAGCATCTTTATTCCTCCTAAACTAATCCAAGCTTAACGAGAGATTCTGCTATCTGCACAGCGTTAAGTGCAGCTCCCTTCCTTATATTATCAGATACTATCCACATAGCTATTCCGTTCTCTACAGACTCATCCCTTCTTATTCTACCAACAAAGACCTCATCTTTACCTTCAGCCATTATGGGCATCGGATATAAAGCCTCCTCCGGCTTATCTATCACCACTACTCCAGGGGCTTTACTGAGGATCTCCCTCACCTCTTCCGGGGTTATGGGTAACTCGGTCTCTATATTGACACTCTCTGAGTGAGCCCTGAATACAGGAACCCTGACTGTCGTGGCACATACCTTTATGGTTGGGTCGTCAAGTATCTTTCTTGTCTCATTTACCATCTTCATCTCCTCTTTGGAGTACCCATTTGGATAGAAGATATCTATATGAGGAAGCAGATTAAAGGCTATCTGATGGGGGTAGACTTTTGGAACTATCGGTTTTCCTTCAAGTATATTCCTGGTCTCTTCCCAGAGCTCCTCCACCGCCTCCCTGCCAGTACCTGAAACAGACTGATATGTGGAGACAACTATCCTTTTTATCCTGAATCTTCTATGCAGTGGAGCCAATGCTACCACCATCTGGATGGTGGAACAGTTCGGGTTGGCTATGATCCCTTTATGTTCTTTTACCTTCTCTTCATTTACCTCTGGAACCACAAGTGGTACATCCGGTTCCATCCTGAAGGCATTACTGTTATCTATAACTACTGCCCCAGACTTTACTGCAAATGGAGCAAGTTCTTTACTGCCTTTTTCCCCGGCAGAGAAGAGTGCAATCTGAACCCCATCAAAACTATCAGGAGTGGCTTCTTCCACAACTATATCCTGCCCCTTAAACTTGACAATTGTCCCCTGAGACCTGCTTGTAGCCAAAAGTCTAAGGGACTTTACAGGGAAGTTTCTGGTCTCAAGTATAGAGACCATTTCTCTACCTACAAGCCCGGTAGCTCCAACTACCGCTACGTTATACATTTATTCACCTCCAATACAGCACCTTTATTATCTATCTCTAAACTCAGAACATCTGCTGAGATGCCATTTTTATTGAGTATAAATTCTGTATCTTCTTTTAATCTTCTATCCCTATCTTTCTCGGCAAGAATAACTATAGAGGGACCAGAACCACTTATCATAACCCCCAAGGCACCAGCTGAGATAATCTCTTCCTTTATCCTCCTGTAGTTTGGTATATACCTTGCCCTGTAAGGCTCATGTATCTCATCGTCAAGAATAGACGGCAGATCCTTCAGATCATCAGTCAACAATGATACTATAAACATACCTATCTTAGCTAAACCTCTAGCTACAGTATCGAATGGGACACAATCAGGTAAGATCTTTCTTGATGTCTCTGTCTCCACATTAAAAGATGGTATAGCCAGTATGACACCTAATTCCTCTGGAAATGGTATCTTCTTAACCAGCATCCTTTCTTTAGAGAAAAGAGAGATCGTGCATCCTCCAAACATCGCAGGGGTCACATTATCAGGATGTCCCTCTAGTTCTACTGCATACTTCAAAAGCTCCTCTTTAGTGAGATTCCTGTTGGAGAGACTGTTTGCTATCATCAACCCTGCCACTATAGCAGAAGCACTGCTCCCTAATCCCCTACATATAGGGATATTGCTCTCTATCCTTACCGCTAGTGGTGGAGGGACCATACCGTATAAATTATAGAAATAGTCTATAGCCTTCAGAAAACTGTTATTTTCTCTTCTTGCCAGGTCCTCTACCCCTTCTCCTCTTATCTCCAGAGTATCAGCATCTGAGATGCTCACCTCAAATACATTGTACATACTCAGAGCCAATCCCAGAGTATCAAAACCAACACCAAGATTAGCAGTTGTAGCAGGCACCCTGGAAATCAATCTCATAAATATCTTGCCAACTCCTCTATATTCGGGGGTATAATTATTGGTGGAGAGGCAGATTTTACCGCCGTATCGGGGTCTTTTAACCCGTGACCTGTAAGGACACAGACAACTGTACTATCCTTTTCTATCTTTCCTTCTTTAACATATTTGATTAATCCTGCTACAGAGGCAGAAGAGGCGGGTTCGATAAATATCCCTTCCATACTGGCAGTAAACTTATAGGCATAAAGTATCTCTTCATCAGATACCATATCTATAATGCCTCCAGATTCTTTTGCTGCCAGTACGGCAGAGTTCCAGCTGGCAGGATTGCCTATCCTTATAGCGGTAGCTATTGTCTCTGGATTCTCTATAGGATGACCCCTCACTATAGGTGCAGCCCCCTCAGCCTGAAAGCCCATCATCTTTGGAAGCCTCTGAATCTTACCATTCACCCTGTACTCTTTAAAACCCTTCCAGTAGGCGGTAATATTTCCAGCATTCCCAACAGGTATAAAGAGATAATCGGGGGCATCATTTAGTACATCACAGATCTCAAAGGAGGCGGTCTTCTGTCCTTCTATCCTGTAGGGATTTATAGAGTTAACAATAGTAACCGGGAATCTTTTCCCCGCTTCCCTAACAAGATTGAGTGCTGAGTCAAAGTTTCCCTTGATTGCTATCACCTGAGCTCCATACGTTAGAGCCTGGGCAAGTTTACCCAGGGCTATAGCACCTTCCGGGATAAGGACTATCGACTTCAGACCGGCAACTGCAGAATAGGCAGATGCAGATGCACTTGTATTTCCAGTAGATGCACATATAACCGTTCTTGCCCCCTCTTCCATCGCCTTAGCTATAGCTACAACCATTCCCCTATCTTTAAATGAACCTGTTGGATTCATCCCTTCATACTTCAGATATACCTTGACACCTAATTCTTTAGATATATGTCTAGCGTATATAAGGGGAGTATTCCCTTCATAAAGGGTGATGTGTGGGGTCTTATCGGTTACCGGGAGATAGTCCCTGTACTCCCTCAATACTCCCTGCCATCTCATTCCTCAACAACTCCCTCTATCCTTAAAGTTGACTCCACCTTATTTACTACATCCAGTTTTTCCATCTGCGCTATAGCCTGTCTGAAAGGACCTTCCTGTGCAGTATGTGTAATAATAACTAATTCTGCCTGTCCACGGGTATCGGGTACCTCTTTCTGAACCACACTGGCTATACTTATACCCAGGTCTCCGAAGACTTTGGCTATGCCAGCTAATACGCCTGCCCTGTCTGGGACGTTTAACCTTATATAGTATCTGGTCTCAAGCTTTTCTATAGGTCTTATAGGCAGTTTTACAAGATTTGGCACCTCAAACTGCCCGCCTGATCCATCTCTGAGAGACCTCACAAGGTCACACAGGTCGGACACCACAGCACTTGCAGTGGGAAGGCTCCCGGCTCCCCTGCCATACAGCATCATAGGACCAACCGCATCACCCACAAGATAGATGCCGTTATAGACACCCCTTACTGCAGCAAGCATAGAGGTCTTTGGGATCATAGTTGGATGTACCCTCAACTCCAAGCCATCTGTGTGCCTTCTGGCTATAGCCAGCGACTTTATCTCATAACCAAGCTCATGGGCATACTGAATATCCCTGATACTGATTATATCTATCCCTTCCACATAGATATCCTCTGGTTTTACAAAGGCATTGAACGCTATAGAGGAGAGGATGGTTATCTTGTAGGCAGAATCTATCCCCTTTACATCGTTAGCAGGATTAGGTTCTGCATAACCCAACCTCTGAGCCATAGCTAAAGCTGTCTCAAAGTCCTCTCCAACTTCTGACATCCTTGTCAATATATAATTGCTGGTCCCATTGAGTATGGCTCTAATCTCCTGAATACTATTAGCTACCAGATCTTCCCTCAATACCCTTATGATTGGAATCCCTGCCCCTACACTTGCCTCAAAATATATCTTTACACCCTTTGACCTCGCCATCTGAAAGAGTTCCAGTCCATAGGATGCTATGACATCTTTGTTGGCAGTTATTATATGTTTCCCTGCATTTATCGCCTTACTGATAATCTTAAAGCCTTCCTCTTTACCACCGGCAACTTCAATAATGACATCTATATCTGGAGAGTTGATGATACTATCGACATCCTGAGTGAGTATGGATGAAGGAACCTTGACCTGTCTCTCCTTCTTGATATCCCTTACTCCTATCTTCTTTATCTCCAGTATATTCCATGGAAATGTCTTAAACTCTTCTTTCTTCTTTTCTAATACCCTCCAGACTCCACTACCAACATTACCAAGCCCTATCATCCCTATATTTATACTCTTCATCTCTGCAACCTCACTAAATCTATATATTTTTCCCTTTCCACCCAGACCTCATCTCTCCCATCACTCACCCCTATAACTATAGGTCGGGGACACATATTATAGTTACTAGACATAGAATAGTTATAGGCACCTGTAGCAGAAACAACGAGTATGTCTCCATACTCAACCATTGGAAGAAGCGAACTGTTTATAAGAATATCTCCAGACTCACAGAATCTTCCGGCTATGGTAACAGTCTCCTTGGGAGATTTATCCATCTTATTAGCCAAAAATGCCGTATACTCAGCCTGGTAGAGCATTGGTCTTGGATTATCTGCCATTCCCCCATCGACACTTACATACTTACGAACCCCGGGTATCTCCTTTATGGTTCCAACAGTATATAAGGTAACGCCAGCATTACCAACTATGTATCTCCCAGGCTCAAGTATAAGGGTGGGAGGTTCAATCCCTTCTCTATTGCAGACCTCCCCTACAGGGTCGGCGATTGCTACTGCCATCTCTTTGGGTGTAGGAGGGTTATCATCAGGCTTATAAGCAATCCCCAATCCTCCACCCATATCCAGCTCTTTTACTGGAAGATCCCACTTCTTTGTAAATATAACCACCTGTTCAGCCATTATCTGGGAAGCCATTCTAAAGAATGCAGTATCAAATATCTGAGAACCTATATGGCAGTGCAATCCTGTAAAGTGTAAAAAGGTGACTGTCTTAACAAGCTCTACCGCTTCCTCCAGGTCCCTGCTATCCAGCTGGAATCCAAACTTTGAGTCTATCTTACCGGTACTGATATAACTATGTGTATGTGGATCAACCCCAGGAGTAAGCCTGAAAAGAATATTTACGGGTCTCCTCTTTACCAGAGATGCCAGGAGTTTTAGCTCGCTAAGATTATCGACCACAATGTTTCCTACCCCTGCATCCAGTGCAAACCTTAACTCTTCAAGGGTCTTATTGTTCCCATGGAAGTATGTATTCTCCATAGGAAAACCAGAGTCTTTTGCTATAAATATCTCTCCACCCGAGACAACATCTAAGCCCAATCCTTCTTCAGCGGCGATTTTTGCCATTTTCTTTATCAAAAATGCCTTACCTGCATATAAGACTTTAGATCTGGGATAGGTCTCTCTCACGCTGGTAATAAACTCCCTCATCCTATTTCTAATGGTTGTCTCATCATAGAGATATATAGGGGTCCCATACTTCTTAGCAAGCTCTACTGTATCTACCCCACCTATCTCCAAATGTCCCAAGCTGTTTATCTGTGCTGTATCTGGTAATAGTCTATTCTTCGGTATTTCCATAATTAATACACAGGATACCCAGAATTTTGAGTAAGTTCTTTATAAGCCATCATAATCTCTCTGGTGATTTTACCTGGACGTCCATCGCCTATAACCCTGCCATCTACCTTTACCAGTGGTATGACCTCAGCTGCTGTACCGGTGAGGAATGACTCAACCGCATTGTACAGGTCATGCCTGGTGAAAGGCTCTTCCTTTACAGGAATTCCCTTTGCCTTAGCTATCTCTATAACTGTATCCCTGGTTATACCTCTCAGGGCTCCAAGATATGTTGGAGGTGTTACCAGTTCACCCTGTTTTGTATATATAAAGATATTATCCACTGCTGCCTCCACCACGTAGCCCTGAGGATTCAGAAAGATAGCCTCATCAGCACCTGCCAGATAAGCCTCATACTTTGCCATCGCACTGTTGAGGTAGTTGAGAGACTTTATCTGTGGATTGCAGGCATTAGGATTATTCCTAATAGTAGAGGCACAGACCGCAGTAATCCCATCTTCGTACATCTTGGAAGAGTAAAGGGTAATCTTGTCGGCTATAATGATCACTGTAGGTGACATAGCGTCCCAGGGATTTATACCGAGACCCTTAACCCCTCTGGTAACGATTGGACGTATGTAAGCGTCTTTCAAGCCGTTTCTCCTTATCGTTTCTGCCAATGTCTCCTTGAACTCTTCCTTACTCATTGGTATCTTTATCAGGATAGAGTGGGCAGACTCATAGAGTCTGTCTATATGCTCATCAAGTTTAAATACCCTTCCATTGTAGGCTCTTATTCCTTCGAATACCCCATCACCATAGAGCAATCCTCTATCATATACAGATACCTTAGCAGATTCTGTAGGAACAAACTCTCCATTTATGTATACTATGCCCATTATGATAAGCCTCCTAAAACCTTAAAATTTCCACTAATTATACATAATCCAGCTACCCCAAGCAAGGGAATTAGAGATTAATATAATATTATATCAGAATTCAGTCTTACTTTTTTACCCCATCTCTCATAAAACCATCCGGGGGATTCTGTGTGAACAGGGACGATAATACGAGGATCAATCTCTTCTATAAGGGCTTCCAGCCCTTCAGGAGATATATGCCCTGAGGCATGGTATATCCTATCAAATTCCAGGCTCCCATCTTTCTCCCTCACCCCTTTGGGTTCTATGTTAAAATACCTCAGCCATCTCAATAGTCTGAGAAAATCTATATTCTGATCCTCTGTATAAGCCTCACTGTTCGAATGTATATAGATTGCACCTCTTAATGTCTCATAAGAAAAGTCAAGCAGATTGGGAAGCTCATAATAGCCAATATTCAGTATATAGGACCCAGGTGACTTTTCTATCTCTGAAGGCTTTATAAGGATATCCTCAATGGGAGGATCATTGAATATTTCTCCCTGCAAGAGCCTATTCTCCCATCCCTTCCAGGACCCTTTCCCCTGGTGGTAGACCCTGATATGTCCCAGGTAGCGTCTAAAATCCCAATCGGAATTTATCTTCGCCAGTGTGTTTAGGATTATATAGTCCTTCGGCAGGACAACAAACTGTCTGTCAGTCTCCTCAGCTACTTTAAGAAAGGTATGGAATCTCTCCAGATGCCTGAAGGGGAAATCAGCAATTATAAGTTTATCCCTGTGCTTCTTCACCTCTTCATATACATTACTGTAGAGTATAGCCTCTGTTATTTTACTGTGAGACTCCTTTGTCCTGGTCCCCTCAACTATAAGTACATCTACCTTACCCTTTGTAGCATCTATCATTTCTCTGGTGGAGTTAGCAAGCTTCAATCTATTCTCCCCTATTTCTTGTAGGAGTCTCTCTTCCTCAGGCAGGGGACTATCTCTAAGGTCTCCGGTATAGAGGATTCTTATCCCGCTTAATGTAAAATACAGTGATGCAGAACCAATGACCGAGTGATACACAGGTAGTACCTCTGCGTCTACAGAACCAGCCTGGAAAGAATTTTCAATATCAACCTCCTCAAAGTAATTCTCTATGAGATCTTTAGATAAAGGGAGAGAGGAGACACCATTGTCTCCAGAGTAGATGAGTCTCCTCTTGATGGGATTCTTATTACTTTTCTGGTTTGGCTTTATCAATACATCCTCCCTCACAGGGTAAGTCCCGGGGGTCCTCCTATCTACAATCAGTCTGCTATTTTCTTCAGAGTTAATCTCGCTTAAGGCTACAGTCAAAGCCAGAGTCTCAGTAGTGGAAAGTATCGGTATATCCTCCCTCAAAAGTCCAACAAGACCCATATGGTCGTTATGTGCATGGGATAGAAAGGCAAAGATTATCTCTTTCGATAATTTGGGAAGATCCAAGCTACCAGTAAAATCAGACCTATACATATCAATCTCAGGAAGAAGATTCAACTTTAATAGGTCCTTAACAATAAGCCCTGTCCTAGGGGAGATAAACTTCTCAAAATAGTTACCCCATGAGGCAAAGTTTATACCAAAATCTAACAGGATACATCCCTCCTCCCCCTCTACCAGGATCTTATTACCCCCTATGACATTGTGGCCATCAAGGACCCTTATTCTGATCATACATATCCTCTCTCGGAGAGAATCTCTATAAACCTCTTATATCTCTCTTCATAGAGAGGAACCAGATCTCTATCTGGCTCTACCTCAACATCTATCCTGACCATCCTGGAGACGGCAAGGTCTAGAGAATCATAAAAGGTCCTGCTTGCCCCTAGAATTGCTACACCCATCCCTGATGTTGCTGATACAGGCCTTTTCAATACCTTATTCATAACACTTGACCTTATCCTCAACCAGATAAGACTTTTAGAACCACCACCAACCGTATATATGGTATCGTTAGTCTTTACTCCCATCTCTGAGAGGGTCTCATAGCAGAGCCTCTCTACATAAGCCACCCCTTCTAGGTAACCGAGATATAACTCCTCTCTGGAGGAAGGACTCCCTGAAACAAAACCCCTAGCCCCAGGATTTACAAAGGGGAATCTCTCCCCTTCTCTTACAAGTGGATAGATGATAAGGGGACTGGGGATGAGTTCTGTTATCTTCTTATCAAGTTCCTTATAATTCTCCCCGGGGAAGATCTTCTCCAGACATTCTCCTCCAACATTGCTGGAACCTCCTGGAAACCATCTGTTCTTCTCGGGATGGAGATGGCTATAAAATCTACCTAGAGGGTCTCTGATGAGAGAGGATGTCACCCCTTTGATTACCAGAGTGGTACCGAGGGTTGTCGAGGATTCTCCAACCCTTACTGCCCCGGACGCTATCTGTCCACTCGTTCCATCTGTAAGACCTGTAAGGACTGGAATATCGTAATCTATACCAAATTCATCCAGGAGCTCCCTCCTTACGCTCCCTATGATCTCTCCCGGTGCCAGAACCTCCGGGAGTCTAAACAGGTCGATACCCAGCTGTTCTATCTCGGGTTGCCATCTGTAATCTAACAAATCAAAACCAAACTTCAGGGCGTTTGTATGGTCGGTTATGCCCATCCTACCTGTAAGTTTAAAGTTTATAAAGTCGGTTGGTGATAAGAAGAACCTTGTCCTCTCATATATATTTGGGAGATTATTCTTCACCCAGAGGATCTTAGATAAGGCATATGAAGCATTGAACTTATACCCAAGTTTCTCAGTCAACTCTTTCAGATGTCTATTCAGTATCTTGGATTCCTCAGCACCTCTGGGGTCATTATACATCAGGGCTGGCATTACAGGTTCTCCTCTGGTATCAACACAGACCACCGTACCAGATGTTGAGGTAACAGCAAGTGATAGGATTTTACTGTCTTTTCCCAGTCTAGAGATACTAGAACCTAAAAGGCATCTTGCCACTTCCCACCAGTATGTAGGATTTTCAGGCTCTCTTTTGAATACATCCTCCGAAGATGACAGTATGTTCCCCTCTTTATCTACTATAACGACCCTAGCCCCCTGAGTCCCAAGGTCCAAACCGAGAAATACTTCTCTCATCTTAATTTTTCCTTCACCTCTCTTATCTTCTCCTTCATACTGGAGACCCACTCTTTTTTGGGAGAAACCCTTTTATACCTTGAAGTTACAAATATCTCAGTGAGCTCCCGGTAAGGAACTCCAATCTCAGGAAGGATTGATTCGATCCTTCTTGCATACTCATACGGGGTCTCCCACTTCTCTTTACCAAGATTCTTCTTAGCCATAATCTTCAGTGACAATCGGTAGTAATATACTATCCAGCCAAGGACAGTGGAGGGCCTTTCTATAGAGATCATCCTTGGCAGATGGATGGAAGATGTATCCATATTCATTAAAGACCTTAACCCTCTGGCTAATTCTCCTATAGAGTAAAATAATCTGGTAAACCCCTCTTTCAATATAGAGATGACCCTAGAGAAGAAACCCGATCTTATAAGTAATAAAAATCCAATGGCTATTCCTACACCTAGAAGAGTCCAAAGGATATAATCGGGTATGTAGATACTCCTGGGAGCAGTTGGAGGAGTTATCCTTGGCTTTATGTAAAAGATTCTAAACTTCCAGAAGAGAGGATTAATCAATGGTGTCCCATAGTCTGCTGGTTTGGGCTGAAAAAGTCTGGCTAGAAACTCTCCAAGTTTAGAGAGAGAAACCGGAGAATATCCCCATGGCAATACCAGACTGATAAGAAGACCAGAGAGCAGGATCAGTATAGGGATAGATAAACCCCTGGTAAAGATCCCGCTGGATACTGTATGCCCATCCAGTTCTTTTTCAGTTGCCCTTGCCCTCAGTAACCCATACCAGAGAAACACGAGATATAAGAGGAAGTAAAAGGTAACCATATACCAGAGATACTCAGGTATGTCCTTCTTCCACTCCCATATACACGCAAGGGCGATTATCACCAGAAAAAGTATAGAAGCCCAGCGAACCCCTATACTCCTAAGATGAGGGGTCCTGTTTATCCTGTGGGTGGGGCTTGTTACCCATTCGTAATACCTTTTGGAGTCCAATGGGGGAGGATACTCTTCTTTCTGAGGGAAAAGAAGACTCCAGTCATCAGCAGTAGCACTCGATAAAGAGAAGAAGAATAACAGCAATAAGAGATTGATCGGGAAATAAAAACTCCCAAGCTGAAAGAAATCGAGCTTTAAGCCAAGGTCCTTTCTTACCCCAAGGACAAAGATAAGCCTTGCGAGAGGCAGGTAAGGTATAAGACCAACAAGACCAGAACCTGAGATCTGGAAAAAGTAACCAAACATAACTGCCAGTAAGAGATTAAGAATGGTATAAGATGGGATATAAAAAGATGGAAATAGGATTCTGGAAATACTCTGTATCAGGTGGAACCCGAGTAAGGAAAGGAGAGAGACAAAGATCAGTCCTTCTATCTCCTGGAGGTCATAGCGCCTTGATCTTATCTTCATTGGGGACCTCATATATGAAGATTCCCTCCTCGCGCCTATCTCCCTTATAATCTATCAGAGTAAAAAGGGAGACATTTGTCCCTCTCCGATTTATACCTATGAGGGTCCTAATAAGCTGTTCATTCTCCCTTGGTGTAATTACGAGTAGATTTACCCACCTGGGAAAGGATAAACTCTCAGAATAGACTAGAGGTGGAAAATCGTCGGTCCTTCTAGGGGTTACTCTAGCAAGTAATTCTAAGATTCTTATAAGATGTTCTTCCCCTCTCTTTGGTGGAATCTTCTGCACTGTAAGGCTTGTATCCTCTATCAGCATATCTCCACCATTTGTCACCAGACCAACCTCCTGCTTTTTCCTAATGAGAAATGTCGCCAGAGAAGAAGCCAGGGTTATAGCCAGCTCTACCTTGTAATCCCTGTCGAAAGTGGAATAATCCTGATATCTGAGGTTCAGGAATATCACACTCTGAGCGCCAACCGTAGGTTCGTACATCTTTACCTGCAAGACTCCAGTTCTGGCAGATAATTTCCAGTGGATCCGCTTGATCGGATCACCTGTGCCATATTCCCTAGTCCCCCTAAAAAGGGATGGGTCTTCAAAGGCAACTTCATCTGAACGTAATTCACCTACTGGCTGGTAAGAATGTATCCTGCCCGAGACTATCGGTACTATTTTGGGGTATACAGTTAACCTATCATCAACCCTAAAGGTATTCTTAAACTCTTCTCCAGAGATAATGTCAGAAGTCTGCAGTATAACAGGCCCTAACTGATAAACACCTCTTTTAGTACCCTTTATCTCATAAGTTAAAGAGATCTTCCCCCTCGAAGGGACCCTGTGTAATCCTCCAACCTTATAGGGGAAGATGAGCTTCTCCGGGAGATAAGAGACCGTCTCTAACCAGTACACGGGCACAAAGGTTTCATTTGATACAGTTATAGAAAATCTGGATACCTCTCGATAGAATATATTCCTTGGTTCTAAAGAGATATCCAGTTTCAGATTACTGAAGACAAATCTCGATAGATATCTGCTTAATAGAGGGAGTATTATAGAAAGATAAAAGAGGACATATAAGAAATGGATCCTGAATAATAATGACAGAATACCAAAGAAAAATACCAGAGAGAACCATCTTATCATTTAACCTTTCCCACCGGAACTTCAACAGAGGCAAGTATACTTGAAATTACACCCCTCTGTGTATAACCTCTAAGATAGCTCTCGGATTTTAGAATAATACGATGGCTCAAAACCAAAGGAGCAAGCTCCTTTACATCGTCAGGTAACACATAATCCCTACCTCTAATATAGGCTAAAGCCTGCGAAGTCCTGTAAAGTGCAAGACTTCCCCTAGGGCTGGAACCCACAGCTATATCACTATGTTTTCTTGTTGCGCTTACTATATCCAGTATATACTGGATTATCGTCTCATCAACATAAACTTCCTTTATCTTTTCTTGTAAGGATAATACCTCTTCAAGAGAGGCCACCGGCTTCAACTCCTCTATAGGATGCCTTAACCTCTGCATCTTTACTATCTCCATCTCATCCTCATATGATGGATAACCGATGGAAAGTTTCATCAGAAAGCGATCGAGCTGAGCCTCCGGCAGTGGAAAAACCCCCTCGTACTCTATGGGATTCTGAGTAGCCATAACGATAAAAGGTCTGGGAAGTTTTATCGACACCCCTTCGACTGTGACCTGCCTCTCCTCCATACACTCCAGCAAACTAGACTGTGTCCTCGGCGTAGCCCTGTTTATCTCATCAGCCAGTACAAGATTTGCAAATACAGGTCCAGGTTTAAACTCAAATTCCTGCGTCTTCTGATTGAATATAGATACCCCAGTGATATCTGATGGGAGAAGGTCCGGGGTACACTGAATCCTCTTGAAACTCATCCCTAAGGATATAGCCATAGCCCTCGATAACATAGTCTTCCCCACACCAGGTATATCTTCAAGCAGGATATGACCATTAGAGAGGATGGCGGTAAGAAAATATTCTATAACCTGTCTTTTACCAACAATTACCTTTTCTACATTTTCTATAATCTCCTGTATCATAGTCGACTTACCTCTTATATGTATAAGAATACTACTATTTTAAGAGAAATACAACAAGATACTAAGCTAAAAGGACTTCTATCCCTGCATCTCTGAGTAGCTCGACGTATTCAGGGGATAAATCTCTATCAATAACCAGTATATCAAGTTCAGAGAGAGGGCAAAAGGAAACAAGATACTCCTGACCTATCTTTGTATGGTCCAGGACCCCTATCCTCTTCTTCGCACTCTTTGCCATCATCATCTTGGTATTAGCCTCTGTAGGATTAGGCGCGGTCAATCCTCTCTCCAGACTCAAGCCATTAGCACCTAGAAAGACCTTATCCACATACAGGTTTCTAAGGATACTCTCAGTAAAACTTCCAACCAGAGCACCGGTAAGACTCCTGCACTCCCCACCAAGGACAATTAGATGTATATTGGAAGAATTCATAAGCTCATAGGCAATAGGGATAGAGTTAGTGATGACTGTGAGGTTAGTAAAACCTTTACACTTTATATTCTTGGCTATCTGATATGTGGTGGTCCCTGAATCGAGTATTATTGTATCATTATTTTTTATAAGGTCCACCGCTAACTTTCCTATTCTAGATTTTATTGGGAGGTTTTTACATTCTCTTTCAAAGAGTGAAGGTTCAAACTGGACATTAACTAAGGCTATAGCTCCCCCATGAGTCCTTTTGATTAGACCCATCTCATCAAGTTTATTGAGATCTTTCCTTATGGTCACCTCACATACATTCAGAAGGGAACTCAGTTCCTGAACAGTAACACTCTTTTTCTCATTAACTATCTCCAATATCTTGGATATCCTCTCTTCAGTAAATATGATATCACCTACCTTCCTTGGAGAGTTTGATTCTAGGGGATAGATGATTCTATCCCCTAGATTATATTCCTACTTACCCATCCCTACCCTCTGAGCCTGCTGTAAGACCTTGCCCTCAGTCTTTATGGTAGGAGCAATAACAAGCTCAACCTGATGGAACTCTTTTATATTCATAGCGCCACAAACACCGAGAGAGTTCTTCAATGCCCCAACGAGGTTCTGAGTCCCATCGTCTGTCCTGGCAGGCCCAAAGAGTATCTCCTGAAGGGTCCCGGTAGTGCCCGTATAGACCCTTGTCCCTCTGGGTAGAGCAGAATGGCTCATTGCCATACCCCAGTGATAACCCCTACCAAAAGCCTCTCTAGCACGAGCCAGAGCCTGTCCAAGCATTACTCCATCTGCCCCACAAGCTATAGCCTTGGCTATATCTCCACCTGTATTCATACCTCCATCACCTATAACCGGGATATATCTTCCGGTCTTATGGTAGAATATATCTCTGGCATAAGCCACATCAGCTATTGCAGTTACCTGTGGGACACCAATACCCAATACCTGTCTGGTAGTACAGGCTCCACCAGGACCAACACCAACAAGTATCCCACTTATACCAGTCTCAAAAAGCTCCATAGCGGTGCTAAAACTTACCACATTCCCAACCACTACAGGTACAGGGACCTTTTTGGTAAACTTTTCAAGACTCAGTGGGGTATAGTTCTTAGCCTTATGTCTCTCTGTAATTACTGTCGATTGGACCACAAAGATGTCTACCCCCGCTTCGACCGCTATTTGAGCCATCCTCTCTGCCTCTTGAGGGACCGAAGAACAGGCAGTTATAACACCAGAGTCCTTTATCTCTTTTATCCTCTTATATACAAGCTCATCCTTTACCGGTTCCCTGTAGACTCTCTGCATTACCTCGGTTGCCTTATCTGGCGTGGCAGAAATAATCTCCTCCAGCACCTCTTGAGGGTTCTCGTATCTTGTCTGAATTCCCTGTAAGTTCAATACTGCCAGACCTCCGAGTTTACCCATCACTCTGGCAAAGTTTGGATCTACAACTCCGTCCATTGCAGCTGCAAGTATGGGTATCTCCAGCCTAAAACCTCCTATCTGCAGGGAGACATCTACTAACTCCGGGTCAACAGTAATATCCCCAGGAACTATCGATATCTCCTCAAAACCATATGCCCTTCTTGCCCATCTTCCTTTACCAATAGGTACTTCCATTTAATTATTACACCTCCAAATTCCTAACTTTGATATTCTACTTATTTTACAGATTACAAAATATATATCAAGCCAAACTCGTGCTAATATTTATTCTACAATAAAAGAGAGCCACTTAAAACTTGACGGATATAGATAAGTAAGATATAACAGAGACATTGGAAGACTGAAAGAGATTTAAAATATAATCAATAATGAGGAGATTAATAATGACCTATGAAAAGATTATAAATAGAAGTATCACCTGGGCTGAAAAGGATCAAAATATTCTTGGTCTTTTTATAGTAGGTTCAAGGGCAAGAGAGTTTTCCCCTGCAGACGAATGGTCTGATCTGGACCTGGTAGTTTTAGTGAATGACCCAAATATCTATATAAAAGATACAGAATGGGTGAAGAATATAGGGAATTCCAAAATCATATTCCTAGAAAAAACAGCTATTGGAGATGAGAAGGAGCTAAGAGTAATATTTGATGGTGGACTTGATGTAGATTTTGCCATAGTCTCTGTGGAGAAGTTAAGAGAAAGACTAAATGTTCTCGGGATAGTTGTCTATAGAGGCATAAAGATATTAGTCGATAAAATTGGAATCTCAGAAGAAATAAATTTTAAGAACACGAAAGTAACTCATAAGCCCCCATCATATTTTGAATTTTCAAACTCTGTTAAGGACTTCTGGTACCACTCAGTATGGACGACTAAAAAACTACTGAGAGGAGAACTATGGACAGCAAAAATCTGCTGTGATATCCATATGAAATGGAATCTTCTAAGGATGATTGAATGGTATATGCTCTCTAAGAATGGCTGGGATTATGATGTATGGCATAATGGTAGATTCCTGGAAAAATGGGCTGAACCTAAAATTATAGAGTGTCTGAAAAGGGCGTACGCCTATTATGACAAAGATGACATAAAAAGAGCCCTTCTAGAGACTATGAACCTTTACAGATGGATATCTACAGAAACAACCAGGAATCTGGGCTATGAGTACCCCAAGATGGAAGAGCGATATTCAACCTACCTGGTGAAGAAGCTACTTAAACTTGGTATTCCAGGCAACCTCTAACATCTTTAGGACATTCTCCAGTCTTGCTCCGTTATCCAGCTCTGTCGTCGAACCAATAAAGTATCCAGGATATCCTATTCTGATCGCCTCTCTACAGACCTCTTCTACCTCTTCTGGTGTGCCATTGGAGAGTAGTTGGCTCACATCTATGCCACCAGCTATAAAGAGCCTATCTCCGTATAGTCTCTTGACCTCTCTCAGATCCATTCCTGCTACTGTCTCTATAGGATTCAGCCCGTCTATCCCTGTCTCAATAAGATCAGGTATGACATCCATTATATATCCATCAGAATGGAAGAGACACTTTATATTATGTTCATGCCAGGCGTCGTTCAATCTCTTTAACCTGGGGAAGAATTCTTTCCTTAACCACTGAGGAGAATGGAGTAGTCTCTCTTTTGCAGCGATGTCTCCATAAGTGAGAGCACAGGGGGAAAGATCTCTATCTGCTATACTATGAATAAATTTAACTTGGAAATCAGTATATGCATCTAAATATTCTGATATAAGACCAGGGTCGTCTACAGAAAGATAAGAGAACAATTCTATCCCGAGAGCCCACCTTATTTCATCAAGGCCTGTACCTGTTTCGGCATGGATTACTACTGTATCTTTTACATAGCTCAGTATCTTATTAAAACGATAGAGAAATTGGTTTGCAATTTCCTTTATGTCCCTTTCTTTTAGCCTTTTTATACTGGCTTTGATCCACTCCTTTGCCCCATCTTCATCTTTAAAAGGCTTTTCTTCTATCCAGCTTGTCCATCTCTCCTGTCTAATAACGAGGCCATCTTCTCTCCTATACGTCCTGGGTTCAGATGGTCCTATGACACTCCTTGTCATATCTAGCATCTTTGAGATAGCCTCGCAGGTTATCTTTAACCCTTCTTCTCCGGTTGGCGGAACTTTCCCTGTAAAGTATTGTATCACCGCATCATTGTAGAGTAAGTCATAGACAGGTACCCTATCCGTCTCCTGAAGATTTAAAGTCCTTTCTACCCTTTCCCGCTTTGTCATCTCTTTCATATGTGTCTCTCCTCCACCAGTTTCTTTAATTTCTCCATATAGTAACAATAGTTATTGAAAGATACATCAGGAGGTAGACTGTGGTCAGGAGCTGGAATATATCCACCCTCTTCTACTACAGGCGATACCCTTTTAAGTTCATCATCAATAGCAGATGGTCCCTCTGCTATCGCCCTTTTATCTATACCCCCCATCATCCTCAATTCCTTCCCAAATGTCTTGCGCACCTTTACAACGTCCATCCCTGCCTGAACCTCAAATGGATAGATAAAGTTTATACCTGCTTCTAACCATATGGGAATAAGTGACGTGATATTTCCATCACTATCAAGAGATATCCACTTTACCCCTCGAGAATGGAGAAAGTCTACTACTCTCCTGTATCTGGGAAACATATACCTTTTTACAAACTCAGGACTGATCAATGGCCCTGTCTTATAACACATATCCTCCCAGAAACCATACATATCTATATCAGTATAATTTAGAATCTGGTCCATCATTGCTATTATAAAATCTGCAATGGCATCCATCATCTCCTCTACAAATGCAGGGTCGTCATAGAAAAGCATACAGAGCCTTTCAACACCAACAAGATTTCTCAGTGGACCAAAGAAACCTCCCCATCTATCAGAGATTATTATAAGAGGAAAGTCTCTATATCTATAAGATTGTAACTTAGTTACATAATCCTTCCCAATCCTACCTGCAAGGTCTGGCTGCATCCTCTCTTTCATAAACTTCCTAAAATCTTCCCTCGTCTCTACTGGGAAACGGATAAACTGTGGCATTGAGGACATAGGGTTGTCTTTTCTTTCTCTCATAAGAATTCCTTCGTGATTTATATAGAGGATAGTCCTATCGTCTTCAGCGATTACCTTTCTCTCAAATGGAGGATTCGGGAAGAACCAATGGCCTGCCCATTCCCAGCGGTCTGTCTGAAAGAGAGGTTCTTTAAAAGGGTCATACCCTTCGCTCTTCCATCGTTCAATAGTCTCGGGCCAGGCACCAGCACCTACATAAAAACCTCTATCTACAGGTTTATATTCCATTACGTTCCAGAATCTTTCCCTAGAAGTCATAGATTTCCTCCTAAAATTAAGAAGTTATTTTTAAATATAGTGTCAAATGTTATCTGGCATATGGGTCTGCTGCATCACGTAGTCCATCACCCAAAAAATTAAAACATAAGACTGTTAAAATGACAAAAAAAGCGGGAATAAGTCGCCAAGGATATAATGCTACAGAAGATATATTCTGAGCATCCTGCAGTAAAACTCCCCAACTTACTGCTGGAGGCTGCATACCCAATCCTAAGAAACTGAGAGCAGTTTCACCTAAAATCATACTGGGAATAGATAAAGTTATTGAAACTATTAAATGACTAGCAAAAGAAGGAAGTAAATGTCTCATAATTATTCTCCATTCACTAGCTCCTGCTAATCTAGCTGCCAGAGTAAAGTCTTCTTCTCTTAAACTAAGTAATTTTCCTCTTACCACTCTTGCTAGACCGCACCAACCTATAATAGATAAAATCAGTGTAATTACAAAATATGTTTTAACAACTGGCCAATCCCTAGGAAGACTCGCAGATAATACCATCCAGAATGGAATAGTTGGGACTGAAATAAGAAGCTCTATTATTCTCTGAATAATGTTATCAACTGTTCCTCCAAAATATCCAGAAATTCCCCCTATCACTATTCCAAGTAAAAAGGAAATAAAAACTCCTACTAAACCTATAGAGAGAGAAATACGGGATCCATATAAAGTCCTAGAAAATAAACATCTTCCTAAGCTATCTGTTCCAAATGGAAATATAGGGAAACCTTCTGTTCCAAACAGATGTATGTTGGTAGGATATAAACCTAATAGTTTATATGGTTCTCCTCTTACAAAGAAGTATATAGGATACATCTGAGTAGTATCTTCTTTAAATTTAAATTTAAATGTTTCTAAATCAAGTTCCTTTTTAAACCCATATATAAACGGACGAACTAACTTCCCATTTCTAAAAAAGTGTATCTTAGTAGGAGGAGCATCATAAAATTCCTCAGAACGATATGTAATAGAATGAGGGCTTAAAAATTCACAAAATATAGCACAAAAGTAAAGCAACAATAAAATAAACATAGATATCATTGCTAGCCTATGTCTTCTAAATTTCCACCATATTAATTGCCATTGGGATGCAAGATAAATTTCTTCTTTTAAAGATTCTCCTTCTATCTCCTCTTTTTCCTTAAAAATTTTTTCGTTACTCATTCTCCTCCTACACCTCCATAGCGAATTCTTGGATCAGCCCAAGCTAATAGAATATCTGAGATTAAAGTTCCTACTACGGTTAAAAAACTTAAAATCATAACTATACTACCAGCAAGGAACATATCTTGTGCCATTACAGCCTTTAACAGTACAGGTCCTACTGTTTGTATATTTAATACTATAGAGACTAATGTCTCACCAGAAAAAATTCCAGGCAAAGTCCATCCAATAGTGCTTATTAAGGGATTTATTGCTATCCTTACTGGATACTTAAATATAAGTCTTTTTTCTGGTAACCCCTTTGCTCGGGCAGTTATTACATATTGTTTTCTCAACTCGTCTAAAAGATTACCTCTCATTGTACGAATAAGTCCTGCTGTTCCAGACATCCCAATAATTATAATAGGGAACCAGATATGCTTGAGTAGATCAATTAACTTAAGTATGCTCCAAGGAGCAGTTAGAAATTGTGGAGAAAAAAGTCCTCCCACTTTAAATCCTAGATAGGTATATAGAAACCACATAAGTATTAGAGCTAGGAGAAACCCAGGGACAGAAAGTCCTATAAAACCCAAAAACGTAAAAAGATAATCAAAAGTAGAATATTGATGAAGAGCAGAATATATTCCGATAGGGATAGCAACAACCCAAGTAAATATAACAGTAATAAGAGATATAGTAACCGTTAAGGGGATTCTCTCCCTTAAAATGTCGCTTACTGCCCTATTCCATTCAAATGATCTTCCAAAATCTCCATAGAAGATCATATTTCGAACCCATTTAAAGTACTGAATATATAGTGGTTTATCAAGTCCATACATTTCTTTTAGCCTTTCAACCTCATTCTCTGCAAGTTCTATACCAGATAGTTTATACCTTGTTATTAGTGTAGTTAGAAAATCCCCTGGAGGCAATTGTATCACTACAAAGGTTATTATAGAAATAATCAGTAATAAAGGAATAATAAATAAAATTCTCCTCATAATGAAGTAGAGCATAATATTTTATCCCTCCTGGAATTATATAAAAGCCCAAGGTCAAGAAGATTATATAAACCTTGGGCTTTTATATAAGAATCACTTATTCTTTAAAATACCATTGTTCCATAGAGTACATCAATGATATTCCTAGTCCATCCCACTTGCCACCTGCAGGTACATTTCCAAGCTTCTTAGAGAAGAAGGTAGGATAATAGGAATCTCCTGCAGCCGTAAACCAGAAGACATTTCTTCTCAAATGCGAATATAACTCGTCCATTATCTTCTTACTTTGAGGTGTACCAACTGGAATCTTTATAGCTTGATTCCAAAGCTGATACAACTTTTTTACTTCAGGAGGAGGTTCTTCTCCAGCCTTTCCTTGAGTAGACATCCATGTTGCCCATAACGGACCCCAGAAATTCGAAGGTAAGAAGTCATCCCAACCTAAACTTCTCCAGATTGTTTCGTGACACCAAAGAGTAGTAGCTTTTAGTTCATTAGCAGCATTACGCTGACTCCATAAAGATGGTTCTACTTTCTTAACTGTAGTATAAATACCGATCTTCTTCCAGTATTCGGCTAAAAGTTCTGTCATTGGAAGATGTTCTACAGAATGTCCTGCGACTTCAAATGGGATGACAAATCTTTTACCATCAGGACCTAATCTCCATCCCTCTGAATCGCGTTTATTAAGCCCCATAGAATCTAAGAGCCTATTTGCTTCTTTGGGATCATATTCTCCTGGGATTTCTTTAGGCAATGAAGCAAATCCTAGGTAGAATTTTTCTATCATCTCTTTACGATTTATAGCTAAATTTAACGCCCTTCTAAATCTGATATCTCTAACTACTCTACGCCATACAGGGTCATTATAAGTAAGATTGAGATAAAATGTAGTAGGAGTCCTATGCATTTTGGGGATCACTACAGTATAGTTTCCTGCTTCTTCTTTTTCTTTAATTACAGGAAGATCCCGCATACTGCTTCTTTCTCCAAGATAATCTAATTCGCCCATCAAGCCTTTCATCATAAGCATCTGGAAATCTGGAACTACAACATCTTCAATTTTGTCTATGTATGGAAGCTGATTTCCTGCTATATCTACTTTGAAATAGTAAGGATTACGTTCATAAATTAGAACGCCTTTCTCAGCTTTAACTAAACGCCAAGCATAAAGTACGGGAAACCCTATTGCTTCTGGTCTACACATTTCCCAATTATCGACATCTTTATAAGTGAAGAGATTCCACCACTCGTCCTTTTCATAACCCAACTCTTTTAATAAAGGCCTTAGCTTTTCTATGGGAGTATATTTTATATGGAACTGCTTTAGATAATGTTTCGGCTTCAATAGAGTAGTGTATCCTCTCCACTGAGAAATTGCTAACATGGCAGGGAAGGACCCATACGGTTCTGTAAACTTTATCCTAAAGGTATATTTATCGATTATCTCTAACTTCATTGGTTTTCCATCTGGTCTACCACCATCTCTAAGCCATGCGGGGAATATAGGAGTAAGCTTATCGTTCAATAAGACATCTTCATATGCAAATTGAACATCTTCGGTAGTTACAGGATATCCATCAGACCACTTCAACCCTTCTCGTAAATAAAAAGTAAAAGTCTTATAGTCTCCACTAATTTTAAAACCTTTAAGAATATTCCCTCTTATTCCTTTATCAAAGTCAAAGCCGCTAGGAGCCCAAAGTAGTGGCTCATTATTACCTATAAAAAGATGAGGATCAAAATTAGGTTCACCTTGAGCTAATCTTAAAGTACCGCCATATTTACCAACCTTGAAATAATTATCTTCTGAAACAAGCTCTCCAGGACCAACTATATAAGGATCTTTTGGAAGACGCTCTTCGACTGGCGGTAACTTTCCTTGTTTTACTAATTCTGCCAACATTGGAGATTCGTTGTACTTTTTCTGACCAAAAGAAACAGAATTAAACCCAACAAAAACACTAAGTACCAAACTCAGCAAAACTAACCCTATTAAGTATTTCTTCATAACTTTAAACCTCCTTACATATAAGATTCTCGGAAACTCTAAAGCCTCTTGTAATCTCACTTCTAGTTATAGCCTTACTGCACTTCACCCCCTACAGCCTAACCCCTTAATTTTTACTCTTCGCCCCCTATCCTAGTACTAAAATTCCTAGGACAAGGAAGCGATAACTATGCTAAAAACTCCAGACTGATCACTTCATCCATTAAGCCTAAAGATTCTCCTCCACACATCACCTTCCTTTCTGTCGATTTTTAATCTCTTCTACTTCTACCTTATAGATCAATCCTTCCTAGATTGCCTAATATTGAGATAAAGATAAAAATCTCTTATTCGCTAGAGTTATATCTTTATCCAATATTCACCTTTCAAAGCACTTCTTTTAATTATATTTTACTCCAGCTCCCACATCCGTCAATAGGTTTACAAATGTTCAAATGTAGGAATTTTAGAATCTATCTCTCTTCCTCTACCAGTGCTTTTAGAAGTTTTACTGCGTTCTCTGCATCCTCTATGTCTATCATCTCATGGGGAGAATGAACGTATCTACAGGGTATAGAAAGTGTCCCACTCGGGATTCCTGATGAGGTCCTTTGAATTGCAGCCGCATCGGTTCCTCCAAAGATCAAGATCTCTATCTGATACGGAATACCATTCTTCTCAGCCACATTTCTCAGTCTCTCGACAATGTCTCTATCGCTTATAGAAGCGTTATCTTTAATCTTTATAGCAGGTCCTTTCCCCAGTTCTATTGACATCCTTTTGTACCCTTTAGGGGTATCAGACCAGGCAGTAACATCCAGAGCTATTGCAAAATCAGGGTTTATATTGAAAGCCACTACACTGGCTCCGACTAATCCCATCTCTTCCTGAACAGAAAATGCCCCATAAAGTTTATAATAAGGGTTAGACATCTTTATGGTCTCTATCAATACCGCACACCCTATTCTGTCATCCATAGCCTTGGATACGATTCTTCTGCCAAGGTCTACAAATTCTGCCGAATATACACCAAATGTCCCCAGAGGCACTAATTTCTCAGCTTCTTCTCTACTCCTGGCACCTATATCTACGAAGATCTTATCAAAGTTAAGCTCTTTCAGATTTTTCTGTACATCCTGTGGAGTCTCTCCCTCTATCCCAACCACTCCTTCGATTCCAGATTCTGGGAAAGTTATCCTGCTTCCAATAAGATTATATGCAGATATTCCCCCTATAGCTTCTATCCTAATAAAACCTTTATCATCTATAAATGATGATACCACGCCTATCTCATCCATATGGGCATCCAGGAGGACCTTTTTATCACTCTTACCATTTTTCCAGACAATAAGATTCCCTAGTTTATCGACTTCATATCCGTCTATAGAGTTCTTCAATTCCTCAAGTATAACTTCCCTAATCCTGGATTCTCTCCCACTGGGAGAATTTATCTCTGTAAGTTTTCTGACGAGATCTTTCATAATCTTGCCTCCTTAGTTAGCAGTATAGAAACAAGCTTTAGGGTATTAGAGTAATCTTCAAGATTTATAATAGACATAGGAGAATGGATATATCTTGCCGGTATAGAGATTACCGCTGAGGGTATCCCTGCCAGGGTAGTGGCTATCCTTCTGGCATCGGTCCCTCCTACAGTTCTTCTCTTGATCTGATAGGGTATACCATTCTCCCTGGCAACATCTATTATCCATCTAAAGAGCCGTTCATCTACTACATAACCACTATGCGCAAAGGTTATTGCAGGTCCTTTACCTAACTCTGTAGACCTTCTATCAGATGGAAATTCCGGATTATCTCCTGAAGTCGTAGTCTCTATTACTATTGCTAGATCGGGAGCTATCCTCTCCGCAGATACCCCGGCACCCCTTAATCCAAGTTCCTCTTGGACTGAAAAGATAAAGTATGTATCATAGTACAGATCTATATCCCTATGGATTATATCCATCAGTATGGAACACCCACATCTATCGTCCAGAGCCTTACCCGAAAACCACCTTTCATTACTTTTTGACTCTACAGAAAAGGCAACAAAGTCACCTATCTTGACCTTATTCTCTGCCTCAGACTTTTTTGTAACCCCGATATCAACCTTTATATTCTCCATCTTGGGTGGTTCATAGATCTCATCTTTTTGTAAATGAATAGCTTTAAAACCTATAATCCCAGGTATCTCCTTTTCCCCTATGATCACCTTCTTACCTATGATCGCCCTTGGATCTATACCACCAATGGAAATAATACTTAATCTCCCGTCATCCTCGATGTTAGAGACCATAAAACCGACCTCATCCATATGGGCACAGATAAGTAATCTCTTATCTATCCTGCCCTTTTTCATCGCAATAAGATTTCCCAAGGGGTCTTCCTCTATAAGGTTTACCCTACCCTTTATCTTTTCTCTTATATATTCCCTTACCTTTTTCTCATATCCAGAGACACCAAAAAGCTCTGTCAACTCTTTTAGATACAACTTTATTCGCCTCCTCTGGCTACAAAGTAACTTAGAAGTCTGGCGGTTTCTTCTATATCTCTTATATTAACCACTTCATAAGGGGTATGCATATAACGTAAGGGCAAAGAGACCAAGAGAGTAGGAATACCGCCTCTAGTGATCTGTATAAGATCAGTATCAGTTCCACTTCTCCCACCCAAAGGTTCTATCTGATAATTGACAGATATGCTCTCTGCAAGACCTTTAAGCTTTTCAAAGTAGTTATAATCTATCACGGGACCTACCCCAAGAGCTGGTCCTTTACCCAGTTCTATCCTGGGCATAGATGGGACAGATATATCCCCATGGGTCACATCCAGAACTATCGCCAGATCTGGCTTTAGCCTATAGGCAACTGTCTTTGCCCCAGGACTCCCATCCTCCTCTCTTATATTAAAGACAAAGTACGATTCTGCCTTAGGAATAAAGTCATTTAACAGTTCCAAGGTGTAAAGTAGTGTAGCACAGCTCACCCTATTATCTAAAGCCTTGCCAGTAAAATATCTATCGGAGAGCAGGAATGGTTCTACAGAGAAGACTCCAATATCTCCAGTGTCTACTCTATCCTGCCCATCGATTACATCCAAGAATAAATCATCTAAAGATGGAACCTTTCTCCTTGTCTCCTCTGTCTGCAGATGGGGCTCAAGCATACCTACAATACCCCAGGCTATATCTCCACTTCTAGTATAGATCTTTATCCTCTGAGATATTATTGCCTTAGGATCTATTCCGCCAATAGTGGTAAATCTCCAGTAGTTATCAGATTCTTTCTTTGTAAGAAGAAAACCTATCTCATCAGTGTGGGCAAAGAGAGCTATCTTTTTCCCCTGTCCACCTTTCTTCACAATAAGATTTCCCAAATGGTCAATCTCGGCAGAAACATCTGGGATCTTTTTAACCTCTTCTTCTATAAGATTTATAACTCTATACTCGTAACCAGAGGGACCATCAGTAGAGGAGAGACTTCTCAAGACATCAGCTATTATCACATCTAACCTCCTAAATCTCAATTAATTTTCCATCTAATTATACAAAGTAAGCCCAGGAAGTTCAATAGTTCGATGTTCCTCTTGACTCAAAATTGTCATTGGAGTATTATATCAATCAAGACGCATAGTTCTGATAGGTTCCCCTTTGGGGATTAAAAGGGAAAGCGGTGAAAATCCGCTGCAGTCCCGCTACTGTGACCAGCGTTAAGGGTCCTGCATAATGCCACTGGGAAACTGGGAAGGCGCAGAGACCTATGCTGGAAGCCAGGAGACCTGCCTATCAGGATATATGCCGGATCCTTCGAGGAAAGGAGGCTTGGCATTATGGAGAGATTAAATACTTCATAGACTGCCTTTTCATTATTGAGCCCTGTTCTCTATTATTTGAGGTAGGGTGGGGGAGTAAAATTTTTGCTAGGAGGGAAGATAATGAGAAGGCTTGTATATCTTTTAAGTTTTATAATTGTTCTG
>Ga0080004_1114211_pt2 | contig 44634 bp, 48 predicted proteins | sample WasSprMetagenome_FD_69207 | JGI IMG/M metagenome (GOLD analysis project Ga0080004, IMG submission 69207) | Sulfidic aquatic microbial communities from Washburn Spring, Yellowstone National Park, USA - WS (SPADES assembly) (version 2) | ecosystem: Environmental > Aquatic > Thermal springs > Hot...
GGGGGGATAAAAATAGGAAGGGGGTAAGAAAGCGATGAAGGCGAGGGTTTTCATCTCCCTTATTGCCATATCCATGCTCCTCCTCATCTCATCCGATGCATATGGCCAGAGGCAGAGGAGGGCAGCTAAGGAGGTGACGATAACAGGGGAGGTTGTTTCCGTCATGTGCTATCTCAAGGATGGGTCGAGGGGTGTGGGGCATAAGGAATGTGCGAGGAAGTGTGCGGAGAAGGGGATGCCCCTTGGGATCCTCGAGGAGGCGAAGACGGAGGGTGGCAGGACAGTGACGAGGCTATATATTTCTGTTGGGAAGGAGCATGGGGATCCTGGTGTATCCCTTCTTATGGATCACATAGGGGAGAAGGTGACTGTGGTAGGGATTCCTGCGACGAGGGGAGGGGTTAGGGGTATAGTTATAAGCTCTGTGAAGAAGGCAGAGTAATCCCCAGCCCTTTGGATGCCCTCGGCATAAAGAGCTTTTCAAATCCGAATTCCGAAATGTAGGGTGGTGATAGCGGTGAGGTTGTTGGAAGTTCCTCCTATTTTGCGGAGAGCGTTGGGCGATGAGGTGGCGGATGCTCTTATCGCCTGGTTTGCGAGCGTGCTGGAGGAGAGGGCGATTTCCAGGGATGAGTATAGCCAGATCCTCTCCCGCCTGGACATCCTCGAGCATGAGATGGCCGCCATCAAGGCCGATGTCCGGGAGCTGCGAAGGGAGATGAACGAGCGCATGGACAGGATGTATCATCAGATGGTGGTGCAGACTCGTTGGCTTATTGGTGCGCTTGCCGTTATCGGGACTGTGATTAGCATCCTTTTAGCCATAGCCCAATTTGCCCGATAATGCATAATTCCACGCCTGCCTCCTCTCTCGACCGCCTGACAGGTTTGGTTGCCTGGGGTGGCGATGCATTAGCCGATGCCGAGCGCCTTTACGATGGGTCCTTCTAAACAGGTTGCCCTGGACACAAGTGTGCTGGTAGGCTTAGTAGATAGTCAGGATGGCCGTTGGCTCAACTGGTGTCAGAAGTGCCGGAGGAGTCCATTACCTGGGTCTCTGGTGAGATCAGGCGGTTCTACCCGGAGATTATGGCTTTGATTCGTGATACTTCAGGGGTTCTGAACTTCCATGACGCTTTGATTGCTTTGGGATGTCGTGAATTAGGCATCCAATTGATCGCTACGTTTGACAACGATTTTGACTATATTGAATGGCTGAAGCGCTTGACTTTGCCTGATGATGTCGCACAGGCCTTGGGGCCAATTCAATAAAAGGGAGCTTTTGATTGGTTGAAGGTGTGCTGGAGCTATGCATCTCATTCGTAAGTGGAACGGACAGCCAGGGGCAAGGGGGTAGAGGTGAAAGGTGAGAAGTGAAAGGTGAGGGGTAAGAGGTGAAGCGAGGAAAGCTGCATAAGAGGCTGTATGCGATGGGCTGATCCGCTCCCTCAACCCCTGATCCTTTCTTTTCACCTCTTACTTCTCATTTCTCACTTTTCTCAGGTAGGGGTTGACCCGTTCATAAGAGGAGGGAGGTCGATAGGCATGGCCAGGGCGGTTGAAATTCCTAAGAAGGAGGTTTATACATACGATGATTATGCCAAGCTACCCGAGGGCGCGCCCTACCAGTTGATAGGAGGGAAGCTCGTCATGACTCCCGCACCTTCCACTCATCATCAGGACGTAGCCAAGAAGTTGCTTGTCAGACTGTTCTCTCTGGAAGAGAAGGGATTGGGCAAGGTCTTCCATGCTCCCATAGACGTCTATTTCGAGGAGACGGAGACCTATCAGCCCGACATCATCTTTATCTCGAGGGAGAGGCTGGATATTATCGAGGAGGAGAGGATAAGGGGTGCTCCTGATCTGGTGATCGAGATCCTTTTACCATCCACTGCCTACTATGATCTGAGGAAGAAGTTCAAGGTTTACGAGAGGCATGGGGTTCGGGAGTATTGGGTGGTTGATCCAGAGGCGAGGAGCATAACGAGGTATGAGAACGGGGGTGGGAGCTTGATCCAGGTTGAGGAGGTGGAGGAGAGAGGGAGGGTAGGGTCCGAACTCCTTCCCGGCTTAGAGCTGGATATAGAAAGCCTTTGGTGAGCTTTTCCACTTCGTAAGTGGAACGGAGAGTCAGGGATAGAGGGGAAAGGTGAGGGTTCGTTCCACTTCGTAAGTGGAACGGCTGCTCTCACTTCTCAAGAATAATCCGGACAGAAGGAGGTGGTCGTCCTTGGATATATCCGTTATAGGAACGGGCCATGTTGGGCTCGTCACCGCGGCATGTCTGGCCCATGTAGGCCATAAGGTATGGGGACATGATAGCGATATGGCTAAGATGGATGCATTGCTTTCCGGAAAGATGCCGATATACGAGCCATATCTGGAAGAGATCGTCCATAAGAACGTGGAAGAGGGAAGGCTCCATTTCACAAAAAGCTTTGAGGAGGCTGTTCGCGCCGGATCCGTAATCTTCATATGCGTCGGAACACCACCAAAGGAGAACGGGGAAGCGGACCTCTCGGCCGTGGAAAGGGTGTCGAGGAGGATAGCGGAGATATCGGATGATTATAAGGTCGTGGTCGAGAAGAGCACCGTCCCCGTGGAAACCGGGATATGGATAGCTAAGACCTTGATGTTCTTCAAAAGGCCTGGGGCGAGGTTCGACGTGGTCTCCAATCCCGAGTTTACAAGGGAGGGGATGGCCGTCTTCGACTTCTTGCATCCGGATAGGATCGTGGTCGGGCTCGCTTCTCCTGAGGAAGCAGATGCGGAAAGGATCATGAGGGAGATCTATAGCCCGATAATCCATGGAACCTTTCCCTGCCCCATCCATGGAAGGGATTGCAAGAGGTCCGACGTTCCGTTCCTCGTCACGGACATAAAGAGCGCGGAGCTTATCAAGCATGCATCCAACTCCTTCCTGGCGATGAAGATCTCATTCATCAACGCCATAGCCGATATCTGCGATAAGGTCGGGGCCGATATAAGGGAGGTCGCTCGTGGGATCGGATTGGACCATAGGATCGGCCCGCACTTCCTTCGTGCTGGAATAGGGTTCGGGGGGTTCTGCTTTCCAAAGGATCTAAGGGCCTTTATCAGGATATCGGAGAAGCTCGGGGTGAAGTTGACCATCCTCGAGGAGGTGGAGAGGATAAACGAGAGGAGGATAGATGTCGCCGTGGGGAAGATAAGGGATCTCCTCTGGATCCTCGAGGGGAAACAGGTTGGGGTGCTGGGCCTTTCTTTTAAGCCCGATACGGACGATGTGAGGTTCTCGCCGGCCCTCTCCCTTGCCAGGAGGCTAATCTTGGAAGGCGCGAAGGTCAAGGGATACGATCCGAAGGCAGGGGCTTTTGCAAAGATGGAGATGGAACGTTTCCTCGCTTCCAACTCCCTTCAAGTGGATTCCTTCGAGATAGTCGAGAGCCCATATATGGCCGCCCTCGGATCGGACCTCCTGGTAGTGGCCACGGAGTGGGATGAGTTCCTCTCCCTTTCCTGGGAAAGGATAAGGGGGTCTATGAGGAGGCCGGCGATATTCGATGGGAGGAACTTCCTGGATGGGGGAATGCTTCGCGAGCTCGGCTTCGAATACGTCGGGATGGGGGTGCCATAGCGTATGAGGGTTCTTGTAACAGGAGGAGCTGGGTTCATAGGGAGCCACCTCTGCGATAGGCTCATAGAGATGGGATGCGACGTCATCTGCCTCGATAACCTCTTCTCCGGAAGCAAGGACAACATAAGGCACCTCATCGGCCACCCATACTTCGAGTTCATAAGGCACGATATCGTTAACCCGATATACCTCGAGGTCGACAGGATATATCACCTTGCCTGCCCCGCATCCCCCGTTCATTACCAGAAGAACCCGATAAAGACGATAAAGACGAACGTGATCGGGACCCTGAACGTGCTCGGGATAGCTAAGAGGGTTGGGGCCAGGATACTTTTGGCCTCGACGAGCGAGGTTTACGGGGATCCAACGGTCCACCCACAGCCGGAAGCTTATTGGGGGAACGTTAATCCCGTAGGGCCGAGGAGCTGCTACGATGAGGGGAAGAGGGTTGCGGAATCGCTTATGATCGCCTATCATATCCAGAACAACGTGGATATAAGGATAGCGAGGATATTCAACTGCTACGGCCCGAGGATGGCGATAAACGACGGAAGGGTGATCAGCAACTTCATAGTTCAGGCACTCCTCGGAATGGATCTGACGGTCTACGGGGATGGGCAGCAGACCAGATCCTTCTGCTATGTGGACGATATGGTCGAGGGGCTTTATAGGCTCATGGAGCAGGAGGAGGTGATCGGTCCGGTAAACCTTGGGAACCCGGATGAGTATAGGATAATAGATTTGGCCAAGGTGATAATCGAGATAACAGGCTCGTCGTCGAGGATAGTCCATAAACCTTTGCCGGAGGACGATCCGAGGAGGAGATGTCCGGATATCTCCCTTGCAAGGAGGGTCTTGTCGTGGGAACCGAAGGTCCCTTTGAAGGAGGGGTTGAGGAGGACCGTCGATGACTTCAGGAGGAGGATGTTTTCCACTTCGTAAGTGGAATTTCATTCCAAACTCAACCTGAAGGTGAGGGAAAGTGAAAGGGATGAAGGCAAAGCAAGTGGAGCTGTTGCTAAGAGAAGCGCAGCAGGATGGCGAAATTCTGGCAGCGATGCTTTTCGGGAGCGTTGCCAGAGGGGAGAGGGGTGCCCAATCAAGGTTTTTTCAGCAACTGCCTCTGTATGTGCGGCGAAGGGTTTTAAAGGAAGGCATCGTCCTGCTCGTCAAGGACGAGGACGAACTTTACGAATTAGCTTTTCGGACGGCTAAGGAATTCGAAGACTTCAAGCACATTTACCGCAATTACCTTGAGGCGATCGCTCATGGTTGATCAAGAACGGATTTTGGTTAAGATCGCTGAGCTGGACAGTTACTTGAACGAGCTGAGGCAAATCCTCCCCAAAAGCGACATCTTTGATGAACTCGCTCAATTCGGAATTCTCTCCGAAAGGATGGCCGAAACCCTGAAGCGGATGAAAGGCTTTTGCAACATTTTGGTTCACGAGTATGGGCGGGTGGATGACCTCATCGTCTTCGATGTCGCCGTCAACCATCTGGGAGATTTTGAGGATTTCAAGCAGGAGGTCCTTGCAGCACTCAAAATTCCACTTCGTAAGTGGAACGAGATGCGATGAGAAAAGATCCTCTGAGGGTTGGATTTCTATACCATATCTGCACGAAGAGCATCGCGGGATATAGGGTCTTCCGCTCCGATGAGGACTATTCGAGGATGAGAGAAATGATCCGATACTACGCTATCGACAGCCCACCCGCAAAGTTCTCCCTCTATAAAAGGCTCATTTCCACCAGAGGCACGAGCCCTATCGAAGAACTTCCGGGCGAAAATCGGCTCATCGATATAATAGCCTACTGCATTATGCCAACACATATCCATCTCGTTCTATGTGAGCTCAAGGAAACGGGCATATCGGGTTTTATGAGGAAGCTGCTGGATAGCTATACACGTTACTTCAACATCAAAAACAGCAGAAAGGGTCCTCTCTGGCAGGGCAGATTCAAAAGCATCCTGATAAAGACCGATGAACAGCTCCTTCACCTTACCCGTTATATCCACCTCAACCCCACGTCGGATGGCCTTGTGGACAGGCCGGAAGACTGGGAGTATTCTTCCTATAGGGAATACCTGAATAGAGCGGATAGGCCCCTATGTAATTATGCCCCTTACCTAACGGTAAACCCGGAGGCATATAAGGCGTTCGTGGAAGACATTCAGGACTACCAGCGACGGCTCTCGGAGATAAAGCACCTTATCCTCGATTAGCGAATTGCGGGCGGCTGGCAAGTTTATTCCCTGGCACTTTGTCTCCTCCCCTTGACAGGCTTCCGTTTGTGTGCTATCATTATAGCACGAGGACGAGGATTTTCTTGGTTTGGGAAACAAAGATAGAGGTTGTGGTTGATCCGGATGTCAGGCCACAGTGAAAAAGCGATAACAAGCGCCTAAGCCGACCGCCTTCAGCGCGGATATGCGCGGCGCGTCTTGCCGGAGACGGCGGCTGAGCGCCAAGCCGTTACTTAGTAAGTGGTAAATGGAGGAAGGGATGCTCGAGCGGATTGTTGCACGGCTCAGTCGCCAGGCCGCTCGGCTTGAGGAGCGGGAGCGGCTCCAGGACCGAAAGGTCGGCCCTTACCTACCATCTTACCTGTCCCCAGAACGGCTCTATGAGGCCGAGCGGCTCAAGCAGGCCCTGCTCGAGGAGTTCGCCGGGGCAAGCCTCGAAGAGCTCTACAATTGCACCGAGGCGGAAACCGAGTTCGGCCCGGCCCTTCGCCTGGAGGAGCTCGTCCCCCAACCCGTCAGGTTCTTCGACCTGGAATCCTCCTATCGGCTCCTCGCCTCACAGCTCCAGCTCCTCTACGGCATCGGACCTATCCGCGCACGGGCCCTGCAAGAATGCGGCTATCGGACCCTCGAGGACCTGGTAGCCCACCCGCTGTTCGGGGACTCGGCAGCCCAGATCCTTCAGGCCCTCCGCCGGAAGGACCTTGCCCGCCTCAAGGCCGAGGTCGAAAGATGGTTCGGCTCCGGCCATCCCCTGACCCTGGCACTCACCGGATTAGTCGAACGGCTCGTCTTCTTCGACCTTGAGAGCCTGGGGCTCTTCGGCCGGCCTTTAATCCTCTTGGGCCTGGCCAGGCCTATGGATGACGGGCTGCTGATCGAGCAGTATGTTGTCCGCTCTATCGCCGAGGAGCGAGCGGCCCTGGCTGCCGCGGCTGAGGCGCTTTCCCAGGCCGATGCCCTCGTAACTTACAACGGCCGGGCCTTCGATCTCAACTACCTGGAGGAGCGGCTGGGCTATTACGGGCTCTATCAGGAGATAGATCGGCCGAACTTCGACCTCCTCCATCATGCCAGGAGGCGCTTCAGGGAGATCCTATCCGACTGCCGCTTGGAGACCGTAGAGCGCCATATCCTCGGGATCGAGCGGCCATTCGACCTCCCGAGCGCCCTCGTCCCGGACTTCTACATCGCTTACCTTGAGAAGCGGAACATCGGCCCCTTAGTGGCGATCATCGAACACAACAGGCAAGACCTTGTGAGCCTGGCCGCCCTCTTAAGCCGCCTCTGCTCCGAACGATGATAGACCCACGTTCATTCATCGCCCTCCTTAAGGACCAACCCTGGTATTCCGGTCAGATCGTTGCCGTCCATGAGCTTCCTGCCAAGGAGGCGGAATATGCCGAGCTGAAAGAACCGCTTCCCGAACCGCTTCAGCGCTACCTTTCCGCTAAAGGGATCAGGCTTTACTCCCATCAGGTCGAGGCGATCGAAAGGATCAGGTCAGGCGAGAACGTTGTGATCACCACCCCCACCGCATCGGGGAAGACCTTGGCCTTCAACCTCCCGATCTTCGAGCGGCTATACCGGGATAAGCAGGCCACGGCCCTCTACCTCTACCCGCTGAAAGCCCTCACCAACGACCAGCTCCGGACGATCCGCGAAATGGAGAAGGCGACAGGGCTCGCGCTGGAAGCGGCGGTCTACGACGGGGACACGCCCCAGCACCTCCGGCCCAGGATCCGTGAGCGCTCAAGGCTCGTGCTCACCAACCCCTACGCCCTCCATGAATACCTCCCTTGGCACTATAAGTGGAAAAGGTTCTTCCGGAACTTGGAGTTCGTGGTGATCGACGAGGGCCATCGCTACCGCGGGGTCTTCGGCTCGAATGTGGCGATGCTGATCCGCCGGCTCCGGCGGATCCTGAAATACTACGGCTCAGACCCACAGTTTATCCTCTCCTCGGCCACGATCGCCAATCCCGAGGAGTTCGCCGAGAAGCTCACGGGGAAGCGGTTCACGGTCATCTCCAAGGACGGCTCGGCCCACGGGCCGCGCTACTTCATCTTCTGGAATCCCCTGAAATACCCGGACAGATCCGCTCACCGTCAGACGAGCGACCTTTTGGCGCTGCATGTGGAGAGCGGCCTCCAAACCCTCTGCTTCACCATCTCCCGCGCGCTCGCCGAGCTAATAGCCCGCTGGACTAAGGAGGCCGTGCCGAAGAGGAGGATCGCCTCCTACCGGGCCGGTTACCTCCCCGAGGAGCGACGGGAGATCGAACGTGGCCTGAAGGAGCGCAAGCTGGACGGCGTGGCCGCTACGAACGCGCTCGAGCTTGGGGTGGACATCGGCGGGCTCGATGCAGTCATCATCTCGGGCTACCCCGGAACGGTGATCTCCGTCTGGCAACAGGCCGGCCGGGCCGGGAGGGGAGTTGATCCAGCCCTGGTAACCCTCGTGGGCTTCGAGAACCCCCTCGATCAGTATTTCATGGGGCATCCGGAGGAATTCTTCTCCAGGCCCCATGAGCACGCTATCATCGACCTGAAGAATAAGCACATCCTGATAGGCCACCTGTTATGTGCTGCGGCGGAGTTGCCGCTCGCTCCTTCCGACCTCGAAATCCTGGGAGTGGATGAGGGCTATCTTAAGCCCTTAGAGCATCGATTTTTGGAGAGGAGCTCGGTCGGCTGGATCTACCGTGGGACGGTCCGGCCGGTGGACTTGGTGAACCTGGACAACATCTCCGAGCGGACGATCCAGGTCCTCTGCGATGGCGAGCTGCTGGAGACGATGGACTATAACCACGCCCTGGAGGAGGCCTATCCTGGGGCAGTCCTCCTCCACCAAGGCGAGACCTACTTGATAAAGGATTTAGACCTGGAGAAGGACGTGGCCTTAGCCGTCAAGGAGGATGTGGATTACTACACCGAGGCGCTCAAGGTCTCCGAGGTCGGCATCCTCCGGGAGGGGTGGAGCCATACGGTTGAGCTTGGATGGTTAAAGCTTGGGCTTGGCGAACTCCGGGTCACGGAGCGGGTCATCGGCTACCGGATCCGGCGGTATGATCGGATCCTGGGGGTAAAGGAGCTTCGGCTCCCGGCGGTGGAGTTCGAGACCACCGGCCTCTGGCTTGCCCTGCCCGATTCGTTGAGGCGCAAGATCGAGGAAGGCGGAAGGGATTGGTCCGGGGGGCTTCATGGCGCTGAGCACGCCCTGATCGCCATGGCCCCGTTCTATGCGATGTGCGACCGCTGGGACATCGGCGGGGTATCGACCCCGCTTCATCCTGACATAGGCGGGGCTGGGATCTTCATCTACGACGGCTTTCCCGGGGGGATCGGGATCGCGGAGAAGCTCTTCACATTGCTTCCGGAGTGGGTCGAGGCAACGTATAAGCTCGTTCGGGACTGTCCCTGCGAGGAGGGCTGTCCCTCATGCATTTACTCCCCGAAGTGTGGGAACCAGAACCACCCGCTCGATAAGGAAGCCGCGGTTGCGATCCTCGCCGCTATCAGGGATCCGCTCGCGAGTTGTTCCACTTCGTAAGTGGAACGTTCCACTTACGAAGTGGAACAGAGGCAACTATTGGCAGATTGACTATTGACAAATTGCATATAGTGTGGTATAATTGCTTTGGAAGGCAGATAAGGAGAGGCGAAGATGCATCGGGGAGGTCATAGATGGCGTTGGCGAGGGTGTTCACGGCGGGCGGTTCGGTTTCTGGAACCCGTGCTGCTCCTGCTCTTACACCACGGCCCCGCCCACGGCTACACCTTGTTGGAGCAACTGGAGTCCTTCGGCCTGGGAGGATTTGACCCCACCGTCGTCTATCGGGCACTGCGGGAGATGGAGGAGCAGGGCTGGGTGGTCTCCAGCTGGGATCGGGAGCAGACCCAGGGGCCACCTCGGCGCGTCTACCGCCTAACCCCCCTGGGGGACGAGGTGCTCCGCCTATGGGTCCAGGACCTGGAGGAGACCCGCCGGATGGTTGAGGATTTCCTGAGCGCCTATTATAGGCACATAAAAGAACATCCAATGGAGGGGGGAACATGAAGATCGCAGCTGTATCCGACGACGGCGTGACCATCAGCCAGCATTTCGGTCGCGCTCCGTTCTACGTGGTCATCACGGTGGAGGAGGGCCGGGTGACCGGCCGGGAAATCCGGGAGAAGATGGGGCATGCCCACTTCGCTGGGGAGCACTATTATGAGCGTAGTGCCGACCCGCGCGGCCACGGGTTTGATCCCGCCGCGCAGAGCCGCCATGCCCGGATGATCGAGGCTATCGCCGATTGCGATGTGCTCCTGGCAAGGGGTATGGGCGCTGGGGCTTACGAGAGCCTGCGGCAGGCCGGCATCCGCCCCATCATCACCAACATCGCCCGGATCGACGATGCGGTGCAGGCCTACCTGGAGGGTCGGCTGACGGACCATCCGGAGTGGCTGCATTGACGGGGAGCAGGGAACATATACCTATGGTCATTGCTTCGGCTCGCAATGACATTGAAACACGAATTGGAGGAGGACGAAATGCTCGCTGAAAAGGAAATCCTGAATGCGTTGAGCCGGGTGATGGACCCGGAACTGCGCCGAAACGTTGTAGAGTTGGGGATGGTCCACGACCTGAGTGTGGAGGACGGCATCGTCTCCTTCACCCTAGCGCTGACCACCCTGGCCTGCCCGCTGCGGGAGGAAATCGTGGAGGAGGCCCGGAAGGCGGTCCTGGCCCTGGACGGCGTGCGGGACGTCATGATTTCACTGCGGGAGATGAGGCCGGAGGAGAAGGCCCGCATCTGGCCCCGGGAGCGACGCCAGTCGCAGCGGGTCGGCGTCGCGGCCCACCTCAACCACATAGACCGGGTCCTGGCGGTGATGAGCGGCAAGGGCGGCGTGGGCAAGTCCTCGCTGGCGGCGCTCCTGGCCGTTGGCATGCGCCGTCGGGGGAAGCGGGTGGGCGTGCTGGACGCCGACATAACCGGCCCCAGCATCCCCCGGATGTTCGGGCTGCACAAGCCTCCACCTATAGGCCCGGTTGGGATTCTCCCTGTGGAGACCTCCACCGGCATCCGGGTGATGTCCATCAACCTTCTCCTCCCCAAGGAGGACGAGGCCGTCATCTGGCGAGGCCCGCTCATCAGCGGAGCCATCCAGCAGTTCTGGGGCGACGTGGTCTGGGGGGACCTGGACGTTCTGGTGGTGGACCTGCCGCCGGGCACCTCCGACGCCGCGCTTACGGTGATGCAGTCCATCCCCCTCAACGGCATCCTGCTGGTCACCTCCCCGCAGGACCTGGCGGGGATGGTGGTGCGCAAGGCGGCGCGGATGGCTGAGCACCTGAACATGCCTATTATCGGACTGGTGGAGAACATGGCCTACGTGACCTGCCCTAAGTGCGGGGAACGGATCGAGGTCTTCGGCCCCAGCCAGGCCGTGCATACGGCGGCGCTCCTGGGCGTGCCCGTGCTGGCCCGATTGCCGCTGGACCCCGAACTGGCCCGCCTTTGCGACGGCGGGCAGGTGGAGCAATACACCAACGGTGAGGTAGATGCCTTAGCCGAGAAAGTGCTTTAGGGGTAACTCCCTTGCGAGTTTTATCCAAAATCCTAAGGGAAAGGGGGTGAGTGAGATGCCAGCAGGAGATGGGACTGGGCCGATGGGCTTGGGCCCGATGACCGGTCGAGCGGCCGGCTACTGCGCCGGCTATGGCGTGCCCGGCTTCGCAAATCCGATCCCGGGGCGTGGCTTCTGGGGCCGAGGTTGGTGGTGGGGCTATTGGGGACGGCCCTGGGGATGGCCCTGGGGATGGTGGGGTCGCGGTCGTGGCTGGCGCCATTGGTATTACGCCACCGGCCTGCCCGGTTGGGCCCGCTGGGGCTATCCTCCGCCCTGGTGGTAGCCTATATAACCTGTCCTGAGTGCGGGGAGCGGATCGAGGTCTTCGGCTCCCCGCCTCTGCGACAGCGGGCAGGTGGAGCATCATAGGGAGAGGAGGTGAGCGAGATGCCAAGAGGTTGGTGGTGGGGCTATTGGGGATGGCCCTGGGGATGGCCTTGGGGATGGTGGGGTCGTGGTTGGGCCCGCTGGGGCTATCCTCCGGCTTGGTGGGGACCACCCGCTCCGCCCACCCGTGAGGAAGAAATAGAGATGCTGCGGGAGGAAGCGGAGTGGCTTAAGAGGGAACTGGAGGCTGTCAACCAGCGCCTGGCCGAGCTGGAGAAAGCGGCCGGGGAACCCGGCCGGTAAGGCACCAGGGCGGGTGACGGCCCCCGAACCTGCCACCCGCCCCGGCCATCGAATGGATGGGGACCTTCGCGGTCCCCATCCAGCACCAATTATATCACTAAAAGGGGGAATGCAACAATGCGGATTGTCATCACCGCCAGCGGACCAAGCCCAGATGCGGATGTTCACCCCAATTTCGGGCGCTGTCCAGCTTACGTCTTCGTGGATACGGAAACGCTGGAGGTGGAGGCCATGGAGAACCCGGGCTTCACCGCCGCCAGTGGGGCGGGGATCCAGGGAGCTCAGCTCGTGGTTCAGAAGGGCGCCCGGGCCGTCATCACCGGCAATGTGGGGCCCAATGCCTTCCGGGTGCTGGAAGCCGCCGGCGTGCCCGTCTACCACTTTGCGGGCGGGACGGTCCGGGAGGCGCTGGAGGCCTTCCGAGAGGGACGCCTGCCTCTTGCGGGCGGAGCCACCACCCCCGCGCATACCGGTGCCGGCCTGGGCCGGAGCGAGACCCCCACGCCGGCGACCTGCGACGAGCTCGCCCGCCTGCGCGAGGCAGTGGAGATGCTCCAGCAGCAAATGCGGGAAGTGATGGAGCGATTGCGAAGGCTGGAAGCGAAATAGGGATTGGGACGTCAGTGCCATGGACGCCGGGCACAACAGCACTGGAGAAAGCCAATTCCCAATCGGCGCCAGGAGGTAAGAGATGGGTCAGTATAGAAGAGGACAAGGAAGGGGCCCGGGAGGGCCGGGAAGAGGTGCCGGTCGTGGCCGGGGACCGGGCCGGATGGGCGGTCCTTTCGCCGCCGGACCGGGCGGATACTGTGTCTGTCCGAATTGCGGGCATCGGGAGCCTCATATCGCGGGACAGCCCTGTCCCCGGAAAACCTGCCCGAAGTGCGGCATCCCCCTGGTCCGGGAGCCATGACAGACCCGGAAGCCCTGCGCCAGGAAATCCTCTCCCGCCTCTCCACCGTCGTGGACCCCGAGACGGGAGCGGATGTCGTCCGCATGCGGCTGGTGGAGGACCTGACGGTGGACGAGGAGGGGACGGTCCGCTACACCTTCCGCCCCTCCTCGCCCATCTGTCCCATCGCAGTTCCTCTGGCCCTCGCCATCCGCGACGCGGTGGCGAAGGTGGAGGGTGTCGCCCGACAGGAGATCACCGTCGTCGGATACGTCCGGGCCGAGGAGTTGACCGCCATGTTGCGGGAACTGGAGGCATTGTGATGATCGTCGCCGTCGCCAGCGGCAAAGGGGGTACCGGCAAGACGACGGTCGCGGTCGGCCTGGCCCTCAGCCTCTCCGACCGGCGCCCGCTCCTGGTGGACTGCGACGTGGAGGAACCCAACGCCGCGCTCTTCCTGAACCCGGTCCTGGAGGAGCGGCGGGAGGTGGGACGCCCGATCCCGGAGGTGGACTTGGCAAGGTGCACCGGCTGCGGCCGCTGCGCGGAGGTATGCCAGTATCATGCCATCGCCGTCGTGGGCCAGAAGGTCCTGCTCTTCCCGGAACTGTGCCATGGCTGCGGGAGTTGCGCCTTCAACTGCCCCACCGGTGCCATCCGGGAAGTGCTGAGCCCGATGGGCGTCCTGGAGAGGGGATGGGCCGGGCCCGTGGAGTTCGCTCAGGGGACGCTGAACGTGGGCGAGGCGATGGCCGCTCCGGTCATCCGCCAACTGAAGGAGTGGGTCATCCCGCCGGACTCCCGTGACCGCCCGGTCGTTCTGGACGCGCCGCCCGGGACCTCCTGCCCGGTGGTGGAGACGATGCGGGGAGCGGACTTCGTCCTTCTGGTCACCGAGCCCACCCCCTTCGGCCTGCACGACCTGCAACTGGCGGTGGAGCTCGCCCGGGACGGGCTGGGATTGCCAGTCGGCGTGGTCATCAACCGGGACGGCGTGGGCGACCGGAGGGTGGAGGCGTATTGCGCCGCCGAGGGCATCCCGGTTTTCCTGCACATCCCGCACGACCGGCGCATCGCCGAGGCGTATTCAAAGGGGATGCCGCTGGTTGCGGCGCAGCCGAACTACCGGGAGCGGTTCCGCGCCCTGTGGGAGGAAATGGCTGCGAGGTAGGACGATGAAACAATTGGTCATCCTGAGCGGCAAAGGGGGCACTGGCAAGACGACGGTCGCGGCGGCGCTTGCCCACCTGGCCTCCTGCGAGCTCTCCGTCGTCCTGGCCGATGCCGACGTGGACGCGGCCAACCTGGAACTGGTGCTCTCTCCCGAACGCCAGGAGGAGCATTCGTTCATGGGCGGGAAGGTCGCCGTCATAGACCTGGAGAAATGCATCAGCTGCGGCGTCTGCGAGGCGGCCTGCCGGTTTGACGCCGTCCATTCCCTTCCCGATTCCCGTTATCGGGTGGACCCGCTGGCCTGCGAGGGCTGTGCGGCCTGCTTCTACCGGTGTCCGGCGGAGGCGATTCGGATGGAGGAGCGGGAGTCCGGGCGCTGGTATCGTTCCCAAACCCGCTTCGGCCCTCTGTTTCACGCCCGCCTGTTCCCCGGACAGGAGAACTCGGGGAAACTGGTGACCCTGGTCAAGCAGCAGGCCCGCCTGTGGGCGCTGGATACCGGCGCGGATCTGGTTCTGGTGGATGGGCCGCCGGGGATCGGCTGTCCGGTCATCTCCGCCAGCGCGGGGGCGGACCTGGCGTTGCTGGTCGCTGAGCCCACCGTCTCCGGCATCCACGACCTGGAGCGCATCCTGGCGACCACGGAGCACTTCGGCATTCCGGCGCTGGTGGTCCTCAACAAGGCGGACCTGAACCCTGGCCGCGCCGATGAAATCCACGCCTTCTGCGCCCGGCGCGGGGTTCCCGTGGTGGGGAGCATTCCCTACGATGTGGTGGTTACGGAAGCGATGGTGCAGGGCCGGACGGTGACCGAGCATGCGGACGGTCCCGTCTCCCGGGCCCTGGCGGAGGTGTGGGAAAGGATTGTTCGTTTTGCACTAAAGCGAGGTGATGGCTCTTGATGCAGGTAGACGAGAAGCTGTGTACGGGTTGTGGTCGCTGCCTGGAGGTCTGTCCGACCGGCGCGATCCGGCTGGTGAAAGGCGTTGCGGCGATTGAGGCATCGCTCTGCCGGGAATGCCAGGCGTGTCTGGAGGCATGCCCGAATGGGGCGATTCTCGCCGTGGAGGAGGTGAGGGAGCCCGTCCCGGCGCCGGCTCGGCCCGTCACCACGGGCACCCGGCCTTCGGCGGGCATCCTGTCCACGCTGGGGTCGGCCTTGGCCTTCGTAGGCCGGGAGGTCCTCCCCAGGGTGGTAGACATGCTCTTGGAACAGCAGGAAGGGCAACGAACGGGACCGTTCCCAACCGGTATTCCACGCTCCTCTGTCGGTGGCCAGGGCCGCCGCTGGCGTTGGCGCCGTCGGGGGCGCCGTTAGGAGGAGAGAATGGCACAGATTTCGGCTCAGGTCAGTCTCTATCCCCTGCGTCAGCCCTCCATTGGGCCGACGATTCGGGAAACCGTGCGCATCCTGCGGGAACAGGGGCTCAACGTGGAGATGGGCCCGATGAGCACGCTGGTCTGGGGGGAGGAAGAAACCGTATTCGCTGCGCTCCGGCAGGCCTTCCACCGGGCCACGGAGGGTGGAGAGGTGGTGATGGTCGTCACCTTCTCCAACGCCTGTCCCCGGCCGGAGGGCGGGTAGGATGGCGACCACCGTCTTCGGGGAAGAGGTCGCCGCCCACTACGAAGCGTGGTATGAAACCCCTCAGGGGCGGCAGGCCGACCGGCAGGAGAAACAATTGCTCCGGTGGCTGATAGGGCTCTTTCCTGGAGCGCGCACTGTCCTGGAAGTCGGCTGCGGGACGGGCCACTTCACCCGCTGGCTGCGGGATGAGGGGTTTTGGGCAGTGGGGCTGGACATCTCCGCGCCGATGCTGGCCCAGGCGCTGGACGGTCTCCTGCTGGTCCGGGGCGACGCTCACCGTCTTCCCTTTGCCGATGGCGCCGTGGACCTGGTGGTTCTGATCACCACCCTGGAATTTCTAGCCCACCCGCAAGAGGCGTTGGCCGAGGCACTGCGGGTCGCCCGATACGGCCTTGTCCTGGGCGTCCTCAACCTCTGGAGCCCTCTGGGCTTGGCGCGACGGATAGCGGGCCTCTTCCGACCATCGGTCTACCGCGCGGCCCATTTCTGCAGCGTGTGGGAACTGCAACGGTTGGTGCGGTCGGTCGCCGGACCGCAGGCAAAGGTCATCTGGCGCACAACGCTCTTCCCCTGGGGAATTCCCCGCAGGCCGTCATCCTTACCCTGGGGTGGATTCATCGGGATGGCGGTGGTCGCTGATGCGAAAGCGGGATAGCGGAGTGCGATGTGGAAAAGCGATTCTCATCGGTCTGATGCTAATAGGCCTTATGGCCGCATGCAAGATGAAGGGCATAAGTCCACCGACTCCACGTCCCTCAACCTGCACCGACAGAAAGGAGGAAACCGTGACCTTTACCGTCGTTTACGATAACAACACCTTTAACCCGCGCTTTCGGACGGCCTGGGGCTTCGCCTGTTGGGTGGAGACGCCCGATGGGGTAGTGCTCTTTGACACCGGCGGCGACGGACCAACCCTCTTGAGCAACCTGGCGGAGGGGGGCATGGACCCGCGCGCTGTAGACGTCGTTGTCCTCTCCCACATCCACGGCGACCATACCGGCGGGCTGACTGCGCTGCTGGATGCCGGCGCCCGCCCGACCGTTTACGTCCCGGCGTCGTTTCCCCCCTCGTTCAAGGGGAGCGTCCGAGCCCGCACCGCGCTGGTGGAGGTAACCGGGCCGACGGAGATCCTCCCCGGCGTCCATACCACCGGCGAAGTGGACTCCGGTGGAATTATGGAGCAGGCGCTGGTCGTGGGGACGGCGGAGGGGCTGGTGGTCGTCACCGGATGCGCCCACCCTGGCGTCGTGGAGATGGTCCGTCGGGCACGGCAGGTCGGGAAGGGCGAGGTGGCGTTGGTAGTAGGGGGCTTTCACCTATTTGGGGCGGACCGGGGACAGATTGCGGAGGTCATCGGCGGCCTGCGGGCCCTGGGGGTCCGGCGGATTGCGCCGTGCCACTGCACCGGAGACCTGGCCCGGCGGATGTTCGCCGAAGCCTTCGGCGACGACTTTCTCCCCGCCGGCGCAGGCTGGAGCATCGCCTTCAGGAGGTGACGGATGATCGCCTTCGGCCCCATCCCTTCCCGCCGACTGGGCCACAGCCTGGGCGTGAATCACATCCCGCCCAAGGTGTGCACCTACTCCTGCATCTACTGCCAGGTGGGGCGGACGTCGGCCTTTCGGGTCCAGCGGCGCGCCTTCTACGACCCGGCCCGGGTGGCGGAGGCGGTCCGGGAAAGGGTCGCTCAGGCCCGGGCATCCGGGGAGGCGGTGGATTTCATCGGCTTTGTGCCGGATGGGGAGCCGACCTTGGACATCAACCTGGGGCAGGAGATCGCCTCATTGCGGCCCCTGGGCATCCCCATAGCCGTCATCACCAACGGCTCGCTCCTCTGGCGGGAGGAGGTCAGGGCCGACCTCATGCAGGCCGACTGGGTCTCGGTGAAGGTGGATGCCGTCCGGGAGCCGGTGTGGCGTCGGGTGAACCGTCCCCACGGCCGCCTGCGGCTTCCAACGATCCTGGAGGGCATCCTCCGGTTCTCGGCCGAATTCCGGGGTCGGCTGGTGACGGAAACCATGCTGGTGGCTGGCGTAAACGACGGGGAGGTCGAAGTTGAGGCGGTTGCCGAATTCCTGGCCCGGCTGCGCCCGTCCACGGCCTACATCTCCATCCCGACCCGGCCCCCGGCGGAAGGATGGGTGTGCCCGCCGCTGGATGAGGCCATCACCCGGGCCTACGCCATCTTCCGGGATGCTGGGGTGCAGGTTGAACTGCTGACCGGCTACGAAGGGGATGCCTTTGCCTTTACGGGCGACGTGGAGGCGGACCTCATCGCCATAACCGCTGTCCACCCGATGCGGGAGGAAGCGATGGCGGCCTTCCTGGCCCGGGCCGGCGCGGACTGGGGGCTCGTTCAGCGCTTAATCGCCAAGGGACGACTGGTAGAGGCGGAGTATAGGGGGCATAAGTTCTACTTGAGAGGCCGATCTGGATAAAGGCGTTGCCCCAAGGCCCCTCGCGAGCGAGGGCGTGGGGTGAAGGATCAGAAAAGGTGTGCAAACGAATAGGATAAAGAAAGGAGAAGGGATGTTATGGGAACCGTTTTATTGGCAACATGGATAATTTTCATAGGGGCGTTATGCGGGTTTATAGCAACATGGCTGGGGATCGGGGGCTGTTTTTTACGGATACCCCTCATGATGCTGCTGCTGGGTCTTCCCCTCAAAACGGCCTATGCAGTGAACATGGCCGTCATCTGCCTTGCCACCATTCCTGGTGTGATCAGCCACTACAATATGAGGCATGTATACACAAGGGGAGCGATTGTCGCTGCTGCTGGAGCGATACCCGGAGTTCTCATTGGAACACAGATTGCTGTGTATACGCCGACTAAGATTCTTAAGGTGATCTTCGGAATTGCCTGTATCGGCGTCGGTATTTACATGACCACCGTAGCATTCAAGAAGAAAGGCGCAACTCCTGCCCGCGTGACGCTTGATCAAATCAGCAGGCTTTCTTCGGGATGGAAGCTGTGGATTCTTATGCTTCTGGCTGGTACCGCAACAGGGCTTACTGGCTTTGGCGGCGGTATTTATTATATGCCGATCCTGAACGCCCTCGGCTATCCCATGCACATCGCGATCGGAACATCCTCGGCGCAGATGATCCCTGTCACGGCGGTGGGAGTGACCAATCTGACCCTACACGGTTTCCAGAACTGGTATTTCGTGCTCTGGGTCGGCCTTGTCACCCTCGTATTTTCCTGGCTGGGAGCCCGCGCGACAAAGACGATGAAGGCTTGGGTGCTGCGGGCGATATTCGGCATTCTTATCGGGATTGCTGGAATTGCCGTTGCGCTGGGCTGGATTTAAGAAACTGGTCAATACGATTTGTTCATCAGAAGGAATAAGGGAAGGGGGTATCCCCGCTTAAGGAGGAGATTTTACGATGAAAGCGCTACAAGAACATCTGAATAAATGGCTGTTACTCTATGTTCTGCTGGCTATGGGGCTGGGTCTATTGGTGGGTTATCCGAATGCGGCGTGGACGACGAAAAATGCGAGCGTTGTGAAAAATCTGACCACGCTGGCCGTCTTTTTCATCATCTATCCGATGATGATCAACCTTAAACTTGAGGCCTTGCTCAAGGTAGGGAAAAACATCAAAGGGCTTTTGTTAACGGTCGTGTTCAACTTCGTGTGGGCGCCGCTGATTGGCTGGATCCTTGCGAAGGTCTTTTTAACGGATCCATCGCTCTCGCTGGGTTTTCTGCTGGTGATGGTCGTGCCTTGTTCCAGCATGAGCATCGGTTATACCGGCCTGGCAGAAGGCAATCTTGAACTGGCAACCGTCGCTGTGGCATTGAGTTTTGTCCTTGCGATCGTGGCTGTGCCGCTCTGGATGGCGGTCTTCGCGGCGAATTATCGGGTGCCGGTTCCCATCCACGATATGCTGATGTCCATCCTCGAGGTGTTGATCGCGCCAATGATCTTTGGCTATCTCACGCGGCTGCTGCTCACTCGTTGGCTGGGGGAGAAAAAGTTCCTTCAATTGCGCCCTCTCTTTCCATCTTTATCGCTCCTGGCCATGTACGGGATCGTGTTCATGATCTTCTTTGCCAAAGCTACGATGGTCGTGAACAAATGGCAAACCGTGTTGCTTCTCCTTGCTCCCAACGGGTTATTCATTGCTATAACGCTTATCGTCATGACCTGGGTTAACCGCCACCTGAAGCTGTCCTATCGAGACAACATGGCTATTGTGTTTGCGAGCACGGGGAAGAACAATGGTACGGCCATTGCCATCGCAACCACGGCCTTCTCGCCGTTGGTCGCGATCCCGGCGGCGACCATGCCCATCTTTCAAATTCTGCTCCTCGTATCGTATCTGAAGATGGCGGGCTGGTTGCGCGGTTACTTTGGCGAACGTCGTGCTGAGATGGCTCCCGTGCAAGGCTCCTCATAACACATCAGACCGGTATATGAGGAGCTTCTCTGTGTGCAGCGGCATGTCTTTTAAAGCGCGCCGGGGCCAGCCAGCAGGAACTGCCGGAGACGGCCTTTGCGGTCTTTTTGGCAGCCTGGAAACAGACCCAACAGGGAGGCATGTGACATGGGATCTGTAAAAATGTTTCCGTCTTTGTTTGAACCCGGTTCTATCGGGACGATGACGTTAAAAAATCGGCTGATTATGCCGCCCATCTCTACCAATCTTGCCGCAAAGGATGGCACAGTCAGCGAGGAATTGCTTTTCCACTATGCAGAGCGGGCCAAAGGTGGAGTTGGGCTTATCGTTGTGGAAAATGCCTGCATCGCATATCCGCTGGCCCGGCATGGTGAGACGCAGCCTCGAATAGATAACGATGCTTTCATTCCTGGATTGCGCCGTCTGACGGAGGCCATCCAACGGGCTGGCGCAAAGGCTGCTGTGGAACTCGCTCATCCGGGGATGAACGCTGATTTGCGCTACCTGGAAGGCGAGATCCCTATCGGCCCCTCAGCCATACCCCGCAAAGACGGTCTCATACCCAGGGCCCTCTCCCGGGATGAAGTTGTGGGTGTGATAGATGCATACATAGAGGCAGCAAGGCGGGCTAAGGAAGCCGGTTTCGATGCCGTAGAATTGCAGGCTTGCCACGGTTTGCTCATCAACCAGTTTCTCTCGCCCCTGACAAACAAGCGACAGGACGAGTACGGTGGAGATCGTAACAACAGGATACGATTCCTGGTGGAGATCGTGAAGGGAATCAAGCAACGCCTGGGCGCTGATTATCCTGTTATGGTGCGCCTGGTAGCCGAAGACCTGGTAGAGGGTGGAGTTACGCTGGAGGAAGCCCAGTGGTTCGCCCGACGCCTGGAGGAGGCGGGAGCGGATGCTATCCACCCAGATTTTGGCTTGGGAAGCAAGGAGAAGCGGCTGGATCCGATGCCATATCCTCAGGCCTGGCGGGTCTACCTTGCTGAGGAGATCAAAAAGCATGTTTCCATCCCGGTGATCGCTGTGGGTGTCATACGTGAACCCCATGTAGCCGAGGAGATCCTGAAAACAGGGAAAGCGGATTTCATTGCTTTGGGACGGGCTCTCATCGCCGATCCTGATTGGCCTAACAAAGCCCAGGCTGGAGAAGAAAGAGCAATTCGTAAATGTATCAGTTGCAACGAGTGCGTGATGGCCCGCCACGTGGAATGCGTGCCCTTGCGCTGTTCCCTCAACCCGACTGTTGGCTGCGCACCAGAGACGGTCCGGCTCGAACGGGCGGCGGTTCCCAAACGGGTGCTGATCATCGGCGGTGGCCCGGCGGGGATGGAGGCAGCGCGCGTGGCTGCACTGCGCGGACATCATGTTGCTCTCTACGAGAAAGAACCCCGCTTGGGGGGTACCCTGAACGTGGGCAGTGTGCCGCCCGGGAAGGATAAACTAAACTGGATCACGGAATACTACGATTACGAGTTGTCCCGGCTGGGGGTAGAAATCCACCTGGGACAGGCGCTGGATGCGGAAAAGGTGCGGGCGTTGAAACCCGATGTGGTGATCATCGCCACAGGCTCTAAGCCTGTGCTCCCGCCTATTCCTGGCGTGGATGGGCCGAACGTGCTGACCGCCAAAGACCTCCTGGCGCGCCGATTGCGCTTCACCGGACAACGTATTGTTGTCATCGGTGGAGGAACGGTGGGCCTGGAGACGGCGAATTACTTGGCTGTACAGGGGAATCACGTTACCGTGCTAAAGAGGTATGAAACATTTGGGCGTGGCAGTGACCCGCTCTATCTTGATTACCTATTGCGCGAATTGAAAGAACGCGGTGTGGAGATAATGACCGGCGTCCAGGTGGAGGCCATTCAGACCGAGGCCGTGCTGGTGCGGGGAAAGGACGGAGAAAAGCTCCTCATCCCCGCTGATCGAGTCGTGCTGGCCGCCACGGCAAAACCTGCAAACGAACTGGCGCGAGACCTTCAAGATCTGAATCCTATTGTTATCGGTGATGCTTTGGAGCCGCGCAAGATCATCCATGCCATCGCAGAGGGGTATGCGGCAGCAGCAGGCCCCCGTGCCTGCCCTGGTTTTTGGGCAACCACAGGGGGTTGCCCCTACAATGGGATCGCCCGATGTTGTGCATGGGTTTGAAATCGATGACGACCATTATCCTGGCATTGCCATTGCGAACCATGTTCATGGGATCATTATCTTGTAGGGGCAGGCCCCTGTGCCTGCCCATGATTTTGGGCAAACACCAAGAGAAATTGCGGAAGGCGGAAGGCGAATTGCGAAAATGAGGAATAGTGACCTGTCTTTTCGCAATCCGTTTTCGCAATCCGCATTTCGCAATATTTCTGGGTTGCCCCTACAATTCCGAATTCCCTATTGTGGGTAACGCATTTAGAGGTCAGCGTCAACCCTTGACAGGCTTTTGTCTTTATGGTATAATCCTTTGAAAAAGAAGATAGGACTGCTGGTGGCCGGGGATAAAGAAGGGGAGGGGGTTAGGATGTCTAAAAATTGGTATCCGATTATAGATTACGAAAAATGTATAGGTTGTCTTTCTTGTGTGGAGTTTTGTCCACACGATGTTTTCAAAGTGGAAGATGGGAAGCCTGTGGTGGCTAATCCCGATAATTGTGTAGACTTTTGTCGGGGCTGCCAAAAAGGTGCCTGCGAAAACGGGGCAATAAAATATTTTGGTGATGAGGAGGCGAGGGAAAATGGCTAAAAAGGGACTTTTACTCTGCGTTTGTCAGGGAACTTGTCCATCTTTCCAAGGGATGAATATTTTTGAGGTGTTAAATACAATAAGAAGGGGAAAATTAGTTGATTTTGTGGCTATCCATCCCCAACTCTGTGCCGACGATGGGGATGAATTTCTTAAAGCTCTTATGGCAAACAAAGAGATCGATAAGTTGTTTGTGGCTGGCTGTGATCCAAGGATGCAGCAAAAGATGTTCAAAGATGCATTTAAGGAAGTAGGTTTTGATCCCAGCCGCCATTTTGCCGTAGACATTAGAAATATGAAAACTGAGGAAGCAGTGCATGCTATAGAAGAATTAATTAAGCAAAGCCTCGCTTAACAGCTGCTTCGTCCTTCAAGCCATACAAGGGGGGTGAGGGCGCAAGTGGGGGCAATGCCGCCTCCCAGACCCGAATATAAGGTGCAACCGCATCCGAATTATCCCCCAGAAGAAGGGAGGTATATTCGTGGCAACGATTACTCGCCTGTTGCCGTCATCTTGAACTGCCCTCCTGAAGATACGCCCAAGCAGATAGAAGCGCTCGTTAGGGTTGCAATAGAGGCTGGTGCTGCGCTTGCAGGAACCGTGCAGACAGAAAACATAGGATTTGAGAAGATAATTTGCAACATTGTGGCGAACCCAAACATAAGATGGCTTATCCTTGCAGGGCCGGAGTCGGAAGGCCACCTGACCGGAGAGGCATTAAAGGCATTGATGGAGAACGGGGTTGATGAAAGAAGGCGGATCATAGGGACAAATGCACCACATCCATTTCTGTTCAATGTCCCAATTGAGTTCATCGAGCGATTTAGAAAGCAACTCCGTTTGATCGATCTTCAGTTTGAGGGAGATCCAGAGGTGATAAGACATGCTGTATGGTGTTGTTATCAGGAAAAGCCTGTTGAGTTTCGTAATTACCTGCTATATGATCCGGGAGCATTTCCGGAACCACCATTGAGTGGCATGATAACCTGGCGTATAACGCAACCTTGGGGGCAACCGGAGTCGGAGGAAGAACAACAGGCGGTGGAAAGGGCAAGGCAGCTGATGGAAATGATAAGGAAGAGAACGCAGAACAAGCATCGATAATATGGAGGACTTCATCGCCACGGTCCGCAGCGATCGCATTCGCGAGCTGCTGGAGGTGGCGATCATGAGCCGGGACGCATTCCGCCGCTTCAAGGATGTGCTGCTGGAGTGGCTGGGGATCGCGCCGGCTGCAGAAAATCGAAAGGAGGAGGATTGTCTTGAAGCTGTCCACCGCCGAAACGGAACTTTTCTACAAATTGCACAATTTGTGGCTGGCTTTCGCCAACCGCGAACTGCAAATCATGCCAAAGGATATCCCAGCCGAACAGATACGCCGCCAGCCCATAGAATTAGTCGCCAGGCTGCGCGATGCCGCCTACGCCAGGCCCGACCTGCTGGAGCAGTATCTCGCCGACAATCCCGACCGGCTTCCCCCAGACGAGTTGCTGATCGTCGCTGGTTGGCGGCACCGCCTCGAGGGCGAATTTTACATCATGAGGCACCTGAAGGCATATTCCGTCCTGATGAGCCTCATGGAGCCGATCCACCTGTATGGGGTGTTGGGGCTATACGATCCCATTGAGGTTGTGCTGGGGGGCGCACCGCTGCCGGTGCTGGTGGAGGCCGTGCTGCTGCCCTTCCGTGACCGCATTATCTACGATGGCCTCCTGAGACCATATCCCATAGCCTTCGGCCGAACCCTCCGCTCCGGCTTGAACAAAACCTATAGTCGTCTGAAAGAGCGCGAGGGGATCATAGAGGCGCTCATCGGGCCGGACGGACAGCCCCTGATCCGCACCAGCCTGGCGCGCAAGGCGCCGGCCAGGCCCGCGCCCGATTGGCGACCTGCCATAGACGAGATCGTGGCCCAAACCGAGAAGATGCGCCACGCCCAAACCAAGCTGCAAGCCGCGGCATTCGCTCTGTTGCGCGCGTCCGCCAACCTGGCCCAGGCCGCCCTTCAAGAACAGGGCGCGGAGGATGAGGCGATCAGGCGCATGAAGGCGGTGCGTAGGGCGATGACGAAACTGGAGCAACTGCTGAGCGAGGAGGAGTGGTAATTGTAGGGGCGAAAAATTTTTCGCCCCCTACCGCTATGCAAGATAGGGGGTTTGTGCGATGAAGGGGCACGTTACAACGTGTCCCCTGTTCCAATACGTTGTTAATCGTAGCGGCCGTATTCCTTGGCCGTCTCATACATCGCCACGAGGTTTTCCAAAGGCGTGAAAGGTGCTAAGTTATTTCCCTCGCGCAAGATGAACTTGCCGCCCTCCATTACGCCGCTCTTCAGGATCCTAATGGTTTCTTCACGGACCTGTTCTGGGGTCCCGTAGCGGAGCAACACCACCGATGGACCGCCGAGGAGTTCAACATCGGGTCCCAAATCCCTTCGCGCTTTGCCCAGATCGATGGGGAAGCCGGTGTCGATGCTCCTAACACGCAAGTTGTCCCTTAGGAAAACCAAATGCCTTTGGACATCTCCGCACAAGTGGATGCTGATAAAGGCGTCGGGTTCGGCCAGTTCGTCGACCATCCTTTTATGGAACGGGTAGATCAGTTCGCGATACATTTCCGTGCCGATGAGTTCGATGCTATCATCGGCAAAGCCCCAAGGTCTTGCTTTCTCCGGCAAGCCGAGGTGTTTTCGGTAGGCTTTGATGCGGTTGATAATCGCTGTGGTGACGAAGTCCAGGAGTTGCAGGGCATATTCTGTGTCCTCAACCAAGTCGATCACGAATTGGGTTGCGCCCCTGAGGTTGCAACAAACGGTCATCGGTCCGTCGGTGCCCAACCCACAAGGTGTTGCTGAGGCTATCGGTTTCCCGAACATCTCAAATCCTTTTTCCTGCTGTCTCTTGAAGTGCTCATAGAAGTCCCAGTTTCGCTTCATCAAGCCGCTTGTGAACGGATCTGGCAAGCCTTTGTCAAAAAGCATTCGTTTTTTGTCGTCGTTTAGCATCGGGACGACGTCGGGGACTTGGTCTGGATAGAAACGGATTTCGCAACCGAACCAAGCGGCCTCGTAGACGTTTTGAAAATCAACCCAGACATGCCAATTATCTCCGGGCAAGCCCATCTCCGCATCTTGGGGGATGTTGTGGCGCACCCAAAAGATGTGCTCGATTTGTCGCTCCAGCATCGATTGGGGGTCGGCGAAGTATTGCTCAAAGGTTATGCCGCGTGGGTTCGCTTCTGGAAGCCACATCGTGAAGCGAACGTTGATGCCGAAGACGACGGGCACCCTTACCGGCTTACCCGCTCGGTAAGCCTGCCACACTTGCCTCACTTCCTCGTTGTGTTGCTCGAAATCCAACTCCCTCACCTACCTCTACCTGATCCCGATCCTTTTCCCAAACGCCAGCGCAACCTTCATTTTAATACAGCGATGGCCGCATTGTCAACGTCGTTCCGGTGTTGGCGTGGAAGTTTACAAACTCCTGCCACGCACCAACTGCAAGGCCTGTGGCGAAGTCTCTTGCTTTGTCTTCGCCAACAAACTGGCCGTCGGGCAGGTCCAGCTTGAGGCTTGCAAGCCGCTCCTTGAGGACCCACGGTATGCGCAGCAGCGGGAAGAACTGGCCGCTCTGCTGGATGTGGACCTGCCTGACATCGGCCCTAAGCGGGGATGATGTCCCTGCCCGGCTTCCTGCGGAAATTCCACTTCGTAAGTGGAACATCGGTAGGGGCAACCCCCTGTGGTTGCCCAAAAACCAGGGCAGGCACGGGGGCCTGCCCCTACAAGGATATGATCCCATGAGCATGGTTCGGAATGAGGAAGAAAGGATATCGGAATTATTCTCATCGATCGCTATGCATTATGACCATCTGAATCGCCTTTTAAGCCTCGATCTCGATAGGATGTGGAGGAAGGCTTTGGTTGGGTGTGCGGAGCTGAAGCATGATAGCAGGATATTGGATGTGTGCACAGGCACCGGCGACATCGCAATAGAATTCGCTAAAAAGGGCGCCGGTGAAATCATAGGCATTGACCTTTCCGAGAAGATGCTCCTCATAGGACGGCGGAAGATAGAGAGGATGGGATTGGATAGGAAGATCAAGTTACAAAGGGGCGATTGCCTCGCCCTTCCTTTTAAGGATAATACCTTCGATATCGTCTCGATAGGTTTTGGTTTGAGGAATCTTCCCGACCGCAAAAGGGGGATCGCCGAGATGGTGCGAGTTCTAAAGGAGGGCGGGCAGCTTTTGATGCTCGATTTCTCCCTCCCCGAAAATAAGCTGTTTTCCGGAATCTATCGCTTTTACCTCGAAAGGTTTGTTCCTCTCGTTGGCGGGATGGTTTCCGGTTCGAGGAGCGCTTATGAGTATCTTTCCTCATCGATCCTGAATTTTTCAAGGCAGGAAGAGGTTATCGAAATGATGAGGGATAGTGGGCTCGAAAGCCCTCGCTTTAAGGTGCTGACGTGGGGGATAACCTCCATATATTGGGGAAAGAAGTTTTCCACTTCGTAAGTGGAAATGGAATCAGGGAAGGGGGCTGTGGAGCTTCCTCACATATTCCACCAACCTCATGTCGGCATGAGGGGGATTTGCTGGAGCACCGAATACCTCCTCTAATATCCCCCACCACCTGTATTCCTCGACGTAATAGAGGTCGAAGAGCATAACCCCTTGCAGTTTCGACAGGACTATCTTCAACGCCTCCTTAAACCTCTCTTTATCGTTCCGATATAGGAGGAGGTATAGGCCTCCGTATACAAAAGCGGAGTGCGCTATCACCTCCTTGGCAAGCTCCGCACCCCCTTCCACCGACTCCCACTTCTTAGGACTTCCCGCCTTCCATACCCTTCCATAGTAAAGCCCAGCACATATATAGTCGACGAACTCGGCATAGCCCGTCTCCCTATATTCCTCGAGGGAAAAGGGATCGTAGCCGGATACCTTCGAGCTCGCCCAATTGACCCCGTATTCGTAATAGACGGGATACCACGCTCCGACATATACCCCTAATACGATCCTCGGGTTTATCTCGTAAAGCATGGAGGCAACCCTGGCTATGAAATCCCTTATGACCATAGCCCTCCACTTCATCCATAGCCTCCCATATATCCCTATCCTCTCCCCAGGCAGGTAGAGGACGTCTTCCGGCCATCTCTCCACCTTGAACCCGAGGAACTCCTCGAACATCTCCCTGGATAGATCGCTGAAATCCGTATTCAGGCCGGGATACCTCGCCCTGTCCAGGACGATCCCGTCCACATCGTATTTCGTCACAACCTCCTTTATAAGCGAAAGCTCGTAATTCTGGACCTCCGGGTTCGCAGGGTTGACGAAAACGGCCCTCGAGCTCTCCACATAATCCCCAAAGGGGAGGAAATCCCTTCTCTCCGAGATCGATATCTTCGAGCCAACGGCAAACCTTCCCTTGAGCCACCTCGCCCCATTCCCAACCCCGAGGAGGAATGAGGAGGACGAGGGGATCGAGGCCGGGACCGAGATAGATCCCCCCGCCCATACCACCTTCCCGTTGAAAACGGCTACGAGGTATACCTCCTCCCCCGACCTATTTCCTAAGAGGAGGGAGGGGAGGAGATCCCTTCGGATCTCGAAGATATTATCCCTCCAATTGCTCCACCTGAACCTCGATATGGGATACCTCGACCCATCCGGTGCTACGACGACCCTTACCTTGTCGTAGACTATCGCCTGCCAGTCCATGTGTTTCAATATGGCCCCCTGTCCTGGGTCGAGGAACCCTTCCACGAAGAGGTTCAGGCCGGCATGGACCAGTATCCCCCTTTTGTGGGCTTCCTCGACGAATATCCCGAGCGGATCGTGGTTCCTCGGATATCCCCTCCCCATGTAGCCGGAGAACCTTGGGGCGATGGAGCTATCGTAGAGGACCTCCCCAGTTATGGGCTTTACATCGACGACCACCGTGTTTATCTTCGCCCTCGCGCATTTGTCGAGGATCGAGGCTATCTTCTCCGCCGAACTCGTCCTCTCCATGTTCGCAATGGCATCTATCCACAGGATCCTCCCCTCCATCCCCCCCGCCTTTATCGCCCTGTCTATCTCCCCCATGGCCTTCCTGAAATCCTCTTCCTGGGCTAATGGATGGGATGGGGATAGGAGGATAAAGGGGAGCAGGATGCCTAAGGCGATCAAGGGCATTACGAGATCCCCAACCTCCTATTTATCTCCGCCTGATATCCCTCGACCTTCAACTCCTCTATATCCTCTATCCTTACAGGACGATCTATCCATGCGGATTCATATAGGGCGATGGATATCGCCTCGTCCTTGTATCCCTCCACCCCATCGGTCTCCACCCTTGATATGCCCCTGACGGCATCCACGAACTCCTTGAGCTCCGTTGCGACGGTGTCCGTTATCCCTTTGGGGAAGAGCCTCTCCTTCTCCTCCTCGGATATGGAGCTCCAGAACATCTCTATAAGCTCTCTTATCGGGATCACCTTATCCCTGGCCTTTAGCCCAGATCCGAAATCTATGGATCCCTCGTCCCCATATATGACCCTCCTGCTGAAGCCCTCGCCGGGCGCGGCGGATGTGGATGTCCATTGTCCCATGGATCCGTTCCGGAAATGAAGGACCGCTATCGTTGTGTCCTCGACGTCCACCTCTATAGGCCCCTCCCTTTTCTCAGGATTCCTATATCTATAGGGATGGAAGGCCTTGACACCGGCGTAGAGCCTCTCCACCTCCCCAACGTGGTATCTGAAGAGGTCGGCGAAATGGACCCCGCCGTCGAGCGACCAACCCCCTCCCGCATCCAGCTTATGTTCCCTCCACCCCCAATACCAAAGCCTCTCTCCCACATCTATCCAATATATCATCCTGATGTTCCCTATCATCCCTCTCCTTATAGCCCAGTTTATGGCCCTGTGGGACGGATCCCTCCTGTAGTTCTCGGCGACCTGCAGGACCACGCCTTTCCTCTCCGCCGCATCTAATATCTTCTTCCCGGCCCTCATCGTTATCGCCAACGGCTTCTCTATGGTTACGTGCTTCCCGGCCTCTATGCACGGAACCGCTATGGTGTGGTGGTTCCTGTGGAGGGTGCATATGTCCACGGCATCTATGGAGCTTTCGGAGGAGAGCATCTTCTCGAAATCCGTGTAGGATGCAGGCCTTTTCCCCTGAAATTTCTCTATCTCCTCGGCCATCCCGACCGCTCTTCCTTCCTCGATATCGCAGGTGGCCACGATCTCGAAATCCCTTATCCCCCTTTCCCATAGCGCCTTGAACCCGTTCTTATGGGCTCCGGCCATTCCCCCACATCCTATGATCGCTATCCCTACCTTTTCCCCCATCTCCTTACATCCCTCCTCTATTTTTTACTGTTAGCAGTGCCAATGTGAGAGGCTTTGCCCCCTCATCTCGGCTTCCCAACAGGCATTATATAAAGCGGTTCCTCCTCCTCAGGGAGCTCTAAAACATCCTTCACCGATCTATCGTCGAACGCCCCAACCATACACGTCCCCAACCCTAAGGATACGGCCTCCAGGTGCACGTTCTGTCCGACATGCCCGGCCTCCATGTGGACGTATCTCTCGCCCCTTCGTCCGTAACGGGTCGTGGTCCTCCTGTAGCAGGCGGCTATCGCTAAAACCACCGAAGCATCGGAAATCCAGAGCTGGGAAAGGGAAGCCCTTGCCAGCTCCTCCCTCATGTCCCCCCCTTTCCTCATCTCTATCGAATGCGATTTCGGGTCGTATCTGTATATCCCGGGCTCTATATCCTGGACCTTCCCCACCACGACGTAGATCTCGAGCGGATATGTCGCACCGGCGGATGGCGAGGTCCTCCTCCACGAGTCTACCATTCCCTGGGCTGCCCAGAGGATTTGAGACAGCTCCTTTAAGGAGATCGGCTCGTCGAGGTAGGCCCTCACGGATCTCCTCTTCCCCAAGGCTTCCTCGACCCCCATCCCTCCCCTTATCTCCGGCTTCGGAAGCTTTACATAGCCCATATCAAACCACATGGACCTTTATCAGGTTCGTCGTTCCCGGGATCCCGACCGGTTGTCCTGCCGTTATCACCACGAGATCCCCCTTCTTTATGAACCCCTTTTCGAGGGAAAGCCTTATGCTCATGTCTATCATCTCGTCTGTGTCCTTCGCCTTTTGCGATATAACGGGGAAGACGCCCCAGACCATCGTCAGCTGTGAAGCGACAAGCGGATCGGAGCACGGGGCTATTATAGGACACGAGGGCCTGTATTTCGAGACGAGCATAGGGGTGCTCCCGGATGTGGTTGGGGTTATTATGGCTGCCGCCCCGAGGCCCTCCGCTATATATGCCGCCGCATGGCCTATTGCGTCGGTGATGGATCCGCACCGCATATAGGACGCATCCCTCCTTGGGCCTTCCATAGAGCTCTCGACCGCCTCCGCTATCCTCGCCATGAACTCGGTTGCCTCCACCGGATATCTTCCTATAGCCGTTTCCTCCGAGAGCATCAGGGCATCCGTTCCATCGAGAACGGCGTTCGCAACGTCGCTCGCCTCCGCCCTCGTCGGCATCCGGCTCCCTACCATCGACTCCAGCATCTGCGTGGCCGTTATCACAGGCTTCCCCATCTCGTTGCACTTCCTTATTATCCTCTTCTGCGCTACCGGGACCTCCTCAAGGGGCATCTCGAGGCCGAGATCGCCCCTGGCAACCATGACGGCATCCGCTGCGGATATTATCCTGTCTATGTTCTTCAGGGCATCCGGATGCTCTATCTTCGCAACCACCTTCGCCTTCCTCCCCCTGGCCATGAGTATGGATCTCAGGACCTCCACATCCTCCGGCCTCCTCACCATGGAGATGGCGACGAAATCGAACCCTTCCGCTATCCCAACCTCGAGGTCGTCGAGGTCCTTGGCCGTTAGGGAAGGCATATCCATCCTAAGGCCTGGGACGTTCAGGCCCTTCCCGCTCCTCAGCTTGCCCCCTCTTATCACCCTGCACCTTATCCCCTTCTCTTCCTTGGATACGACCTCGAGCTCCATCTCCCCGTCCCCGAGGAGCACGGCGTTTCCCGGGACGATATGGTCGAGGAGCGATGGATATGAGATCGGGATGGAGGATGGATCTCCGGTCTCCCCTTGGACAAGCCATATGTCCTCCCCACTCCGCAGGTCCATCTCGTCTCCCGGTATCTTTCCTATCCTGAAGTCCGGCCCGGTCAGGTCCTGGAGGATCCCGACGATCGCCCCTAACTCCTTCGCCACATCCCTTATCTCGGCCGCCGTCTTCGCATGCTCCTCCCTCGTCCCATGGGAGAAGTTCAGCCTGGCTACGTTCATCCCAGCCTCTATCATCCTCCTTATCGTCTCCCTATCCCTGCTTGCCGGCCCTATCGTGCATATTATCTTGGTCTTCCTCATCCGATCCTCTCCTTTTCAGGTATGGCCACTGCAAATTGGCCCATCCTCCTGAACTTCATATAGCGCATCTCGAGGAGCGTGTCCATATCCATCGCCTCCAAATCCGAAAGGTTCCTCCTTATGGCATCCGCCAGGTTCGCCGCAGCCCCCTCGTAATCCCTATGGGCTCCCCCTACCGGTTCCGGTATTATCTCATCTATAACCCCTAATCTCAGGGCGTCCTGGGCCGTGAGCTTCAGCGCCTCCGCGGCCTCCGCCGCCCTACCTTCGTCCCTCCATATTATGGACGCGCATCCCTCGGGAAGTATCACGGAATAGTATGCATGTTCGAACATGAGGACCCTATCCGCAACCGCTAAGGCTATCGCCCCCCCGCTTCCACCTTCCCCGGTTATAACCGATATTATCCGGGTCCTCATAAAGGCCATGCTCATGAGGTTCATCGCTATGGCTCTGCTTATACCCCTTTGCTCCGCCTCCGGACCCGGGAATGCACCCGGGACATCTATCAAACAGATCACAGGCTTATGGAACTTCTCCCCAAGCTTCATTATCCTCAAGGCCTTCCTATACCCTTCCGGGAATACGAGCCCGTGGTCCGAATACGTCCTCCTCACCCCCGTCGCCTTCTGAACCCCGACCAAAACCACCGGCCTTCCCTCGAATATCGCCAGGCCCCCTAATATCGCCGGATCGTCCCCGAAGAACCTGTCCCCCCTAAGCTCTATGAAATCGGAGCAAATCAGCTTTATGAAATCCGATGTCTTCGGCCTATTGGGATGCCTTGCGACGAGGACCTTCTGCCACGGGGTCAGGTTGGAGTATATCTCCTTCAGGAGCTCCTCCTTCCTCCTCTCAAGCTCCCTTATCCTCTCTAAAACATCTTCCTCATCCGGGGATGCCGTCTGGACGATCCTCTCTATCTCCCTGTCTATCTCCTCTAACCGCCCCTCGAAATCGAGATACATGGACATCATCCTCGGATTACCTTCACCAACACCCTCCTCGTCCTCGGGCCGTCGAATTCGCAGAAGAATATCCCCTGCCATGTCCCGAGGTAAAGCCTCCCATCCTTTATAGGGATGAACTCGGAGGATCCCACTATCGAGGTCTTGATATGTGCATCGGAGTTCCCTTCGGAATGGCTATAGTTGTCGTCCCTCGGGACTATCTTCGACAGCTCCTTGGAAATATCCATCACCACATCCGGATCCGCATGTTCGTTAAGGGTTATGGCGGCGGTGGTATGAGGGACGAATATGCAACATACCCCTTCTTTCACCCCGCTTTCGTTTATCAGCTTCTCCACATGCCCAGTTATATCTATGAGATCCGTCCTGGCCCTTGTCCTTATGGTGAATTCCATCAGCAATTCGAACACCTCCCATTTCGGCATTTTACCCCCACTTGGCGAGGGAATAGGTTATCCCGACCTCATCGAGGAGTTGGAGGAGGGCCCTGAAGGCTATCCCCATCCCATCGGGGCCGCTGAAACCCCCGAACTGGCCCCCGCTTTTTAAATGAGGCTCTAAGTCGAGGAAGAACCCAGGTATCCCCTTCGAGATGAGCTTGGAGGATATGGAGGGGAGGTCATCCCTAAGCCTCTCGAATATCCTCCTGTATCCGGAGTTCCCCATCCCGACGGGGACGAAATCCGTTAACTCGTCTTCCTTCACATATCCCGATTTTGCGAGGTTCCCGGCCCTGTAATCCTTCACGTGGATCCAGCCTATCCCCGGCCTCATCTCCTCGTAATGCATTAAAACCTCCTCTTCGGAGAAGCCCTGGACGACCAAGTTCGCCCCGTCGAAGACGAGCATGAGGTTTTCGCTCCCAACCTTATCGTATATGGCCCTCAGGGTCTTCCCGTCCCTCCCCACCAGGTTCGCCTCGACCTCGAGCCCGAGATAGAGCCCCTCCTTCTTGCATGCATCCGCTATCATCCCTATGTATTCCACAGCTCGGTCCAGGTATTTCCATGGATCCTCCCCCCTTGGCGGGTAGAAGGAGAAGCCCCTTAATAGCTTCGTTTCGAGGATATGGGCTATGTCGAACGCCCTCTTAACATCCGTCTCGATGTATTTATCTATGGGAACGTAGATGTTGGACGTCCCATCCTCGAAATCCGCTATCTTCACCTTCCCTATAGGCGATCCTATGGACGATACATTGATCCCGAACGAGTCGTTTATGGATTTAAGCCTTCTCGCCTCATCATCCGTCAGACGTATGACGTTCTTAACCTGGCCGTCGAGGTTGACGAACCTTACGGTGTAGTATGATAGGCCGAGGGCCCTGAACACCGATAGCTGAACCCTTATGTCCTTATCCTCCGATACCTCGTCCGAGAAGCCCGTCAATATGACATCCGCCATTCGCCCCACCCCCCTTCTTTACCTCATAGGATGCGCCACGATACAGTTATACCATATCTCCCGCTCTCGATCAAGGACTTATCCGTTTCGCCCATTCCTCGAGAGCGAGCCTTTTCGGATCCTACTTTATAATCCAAAACGCTATCGAGGACCTGCTTCCCCTTACCACCTCCTTAACCCAGGGCGGAGGGATCTCATCAGCCCTCCTCTTCATCACCACCCTTCTTCTGGATACCCTCAGCGCTTCTTCTATCGTCTCCTCATCCACATCCCCTTTAAACCCCAAGGCCCTGAGGGGTTCCATGTGCGTTGCGCCCTTTATCGGGACGGGGAAAAACGGATCGAAGTAGACGATGTCGAACGACTTATCCTCAAGGGAGGCGAGGTATTCCCTATGGTCGGCGTTCACGACCTCTATCCTCCTCATCGCCTCCACCAGCTTCCCATTCTCATCCTCATACGTTCTAAGCCCTATCCTTACAAGATACGCTATGATCGGGACTATCTCAACCCCTACAACCCTCCCCCTCTCCCCGACGACGTAGCTTATGACTATGGCATCCGATCCCTTCCCAAGGGTGCAATCGAGGACCCAATCCCCTTCCATAAGCCCCATCGCCTCGACCATGGGATCCCTCCAAGGATCCCCTATCCTTATCTTGGCGGTGCTCGGATGCCAGAAGAACTCGGATCCCCTATGCCTGCATATTATCTTGTCCTCCCTGACAACGATATAATACGTTTCCGGATCCTCCCCTATGGATACGGATTTCCTTGGGATATATACCCCTCCCAACTCCTCGGCAACCTTAGATGCGAGCTCGATAAGCCTGGCGGGAGGACCCCCTTTCCCTCCCCTGCTTGTCGTCACAACTATGTTGCGTTTTCCCTCAAACCCCATGGAGGAACAACGCTGCGGAATCCATATCGAGGTAGAGGACGGCGTTCGGATGGTTTCTAAGGACGGAAGCGGGGCAGTCTTCCCGTATGGGTTCGAGGAGCATCCGACGAACTGCCTCCGCCTTCGTAGGTCCTGGAACGACACAGCTTATAAATCCGGCGGATACGCATGCCGGGATCGTCAGGGTCAGGGCATGTCTTGGGACGTCCTCGAGCCTTGCGAAGCATCCGTCGTGAACCTGTTGGAGGCGCGATCTCTCGTCGAGCTCCACCACTTTCACGAGGTATGGATCGTCGAAATCCGCCACATGTGGATCGTTAAAGGCTATGTGTCCGTTCTCCCCCACTCCGATACATGCTATGTCTGGCGGATACATCTTCAGGAGTTCCGAATAACGCCGGCACTCCTCCTCGAGATCCGGGGCGTTTCCGTCGAGGTAATGGACGATCGCCGGCCCGACCGGATCGAATATCCTATCCCTCAGCCAATTCCCGAAGCGCTGTGGGGAATCCGGATCGAGGCCGACGTATTCGTCGAGATGGAATGCAACGACTTTGTCCCATGGTATCTCGGGGATGGATCTAAGCGTCTCGAGGAATTCGTTTTGCGAAGGGGCGGCGGCGAAGAGGATCGAGACATAATCCTTCTTCGATGCGAGATCCCTTATTATCCCTGCAACCGAGATCCCGGCCGCCCTTCCCATCTCCTTCCTGGTCCTGTAAACCTTCACCTTCAGGGAATCGACGAGGAGCTCCCTCTCCGGCGACGGGATGTGTTCTTCCACATCCTCACCCCCTTTAACATTATGATTTTATCATAATCCGCGATGGCTGTGTCAAGGGAACCGCACCCCGAAGGATGACCGCGTTACCCATAAGGGAGTTCGGAATTGTAGGGGCAACCCCCTGTGGTTGCCCAAAATCATGGGCAGGCACGTTGAACGTTCCAACGTTTAAATGTTCAAACGTTCCAACGTTTATTACACAGGGCCTGCCCCTACAGGGGGATTGCGAAATGCGAATTGCGGATTGCGGAATTGAAAGGGTGGGATAGCTTCATGCTAGGGATATCCGACAGGAAATCATTTTCGCAATTCGCCTTCCGCCTTTCGCAATTTCTCTTGGTGTTTGCCCGACAATATGGATAAGGTGTAAAATTGAATTCAAAAGAGGAGGTTCGAGAAAGGAGGGGGATGGATTTGGACCAGGAGAGGATAACCCCTGCAAAACTCTTCAGCAGGGCGGAGAGGAAGAAGGATAAATGCCGTTATCGGGAGGCCATAGAGGACTATAGGGCTGCTCTTTCGCTTTTCGGGAAGGAGGGGAACAGAAGAGGAAGGATATCTTGTCACATGGGGCTTGGGGATTGTATGAGGATGATCGGGAGATACGGGGCAGCGGCGATGTATTACCAAAGGGCGATAGAGCTGGCGAGGGAAGAGGGTTTGGAGGAGAAGGAGATAGATGCAACTGTCGGGCTTGGGATGAGCCTCAGGGCCGTTGGGAGATATGAAGAAGCCATCTCCCTCTTCGACGATGCCATATCCCGTTACAGGGCGAGGGGGGACAGGCATGGACTCGCCTTCGCGCTCTGGGCGAAAGGAGGGGCCTTGAGGCTTCTTGCCAGGTTCGACGAAGCCGTTAAAACCTTCAGAAGCTCTTACAAGCTCTTCAGGAGCGAGGGGGATAAGATAGGGGCGGCGTATTGCCTCTGCGGCCTCGGAGGGACATCGAGGACCATCGGGAACTACGAGGATTCGCTCTCATATTACACCAGGGCCAATCGCCTCTTCTCCCTCCTAAGGGATAGGTTCGGATTGGCATATTCCTTCTGCGGGATCGGGAATGCAAGGAGGATGCTCGGGGATCACGACGAGGCCCTCTCCTTCTTCGGAAAGGCAAAGGGGATCTACGAAGAGATAGGGGACAGGGTCAGCTACGCCTATACGATATGGGGCGAGGCGACATCCCTGAAGATGGTCGGGAAGCTGGAAGATGCACTGGCCGGATATAAGAGGTCCCGCGAGCTTTTCAAGGAAACCAAGGACTTCAGGGGACTTATATATGCCTATCTCGGGGAAGGCGAGGTGTATTTCCTCATCGGGGACTATAGGAAGTGGGGATCGAGGGTAGGGATAGCCCTCGCCATGTCCGCAAGGAGGGGGTTTAAGCTCGAGAGGCTTCACTCCTTGCTCCTGAAAGGGATCTGCAGCAGGGTCGCGGGGAAGGAAGGGGAGGAGGTGGAAGAGGCATTAAAGGGCTATAAGGAGCTTGGGGTTTCGTTTCCTCAAGAACCCGCCCTTCCCCTCAACCTGCCTTAGCCCTCGATCTTCGGGACGGAGGAGAGGGCCCTCATTATTTCCTCCTCCGGAAGCTCGTAGTCCTCGAGCTTTCCGGAAAGGTATAGGTCGTATGCGGCGAGGTCGAAATGTCCGTGGCCGCTGAAGTTAAACGCTATGACCTTTTCCTCCCCTCTCTCCTTGCATCTCAATGCCTCATCTATGACGGCCCTTATGGCATGTGCGGTCTCGGGGGCCGGGATTATGCCTTCGGTCTTCGCGAATATCGTGGCTGCCTCGAAAACCGGGTTCTGCTTATATGCCAGGACCTCTATGAAGCCGAGGTTCTTAAGGTGACAGATAAGCGGGGCCATTCCATGATATCTAAGGCCTCCGGCGTGGATGGATGGGGGCCTGAAGGTATGTCCGAGGGTGAACATCTTAAGGAGCGGGGTCATCTGGGCGGTGTCGCCGAAATCATACCTGTATTGTCCCTTTGTAACGGAAGGGCATGCCGTTGGCTCCACGGCTATCGCCCTCACCTCGCTCTTCCCCGCTATCCTATCCGCGATGAAGGGGAAGGAGAACCCCGCGAAGTTGCTCCCACCGCCTATGCACCCTATGACCATGTCCGGGTATTCCCCGATGAGCTCGAACTGCTTCTTCGTCTCAAGCCCGACGATCGTCTGATGGAGGAGGACGTGGTTTAGGACGCTTCCTAAAGAGTAGTTCGTGTCTTCGTGGGTCACGGCGTCCTCCACAGCCTCGCTTATAGCTATCCCCAAGCTCCCTGTGGATTCCGGATCCTCCTCCAATATCTTCCTGCCGGCGTTTGTCCTATCCGTCGGGCTTGGGAAGACCTCCGCACCCCATGTCTCCATCAGAACCCTCCTATATGGCTTCTGATAATAGCTCACCTTAACCATATAGACGGTGCATTTGAGCCCGAAGAAGTTGCATGCCAGCGATAAGGCGCTTCCCCATTGCCCTGCTCCGGTCTCCGTCGTGAGCCTCTTTATCCCCTCTATCTTGTTGTAATACGCCTGAGCGGCGGCGGTGTTGAGCTTGTGGCTTCCGGGAGGGCTCACGGACTCGTTCTTGTAGTATATCCTGGCGGGGGTCCCGAGGTATTCCTCAAGCCTCCTCGCCCTTACAAGCGGTGTGGGCCTCCATAGGGAATAGATCCTCAGGACATCTTCCGGGATCTCTATCCACCTTTCCTGGCTCACCTCCTGCATTATCAAGCCGCGAGGGAATATGGCGGATAGGGCCTCCGGCTCCAAAGGCTTGCCGGTGGCCGGGTTAAGTGGAGGAGGGAGGGGAACCGGAAGGTCGGCCTGTATGTTATACCAAGCCTTCGGCATCTCCTCCTCCGATAGAAGGATCTTCGTCTGAGACATCGAGCTTATCCCCCTTTCGGAAAATCTGAAAGGGCGAAAAAATTTTTCGCCCCTACCGCCTATATGTTATCGGAATCCACGAGGCCATGTCAAGGGCTTCCTATGCGATCCTTATTTCGCAATTCGCCTTCCGCAATTTCTCTTGATGTTTGCTCAAAATCATGGGCAGGCACGTTGAACGTTCCAACGTTTAAACGTTCAAACGTTCCAACGTTTTTACACAGGGGCCTGCCCCTACAAGGATATCGAATTGCGGAATGCGGAATTGAAAAATCGTAGGGGCAACCCCCTGTGGTTGCCCAAAATTATGGGCAGGCACAGGGGCCTGCCCCTACAGGGGGATTGCGAATTGCGGATTGTGAAAAGACGGGTCGCCATTTCTCATTTTCGCAATTCGCCATTCGCCTTTCTATACGATCCTCCTCGGCATGAGTAGCATCCCTACGAAGGCCGTCAGCGGGATCGTTATGAACATCCCTATGCTCCCGACAAGCGCCCTTATGAGTTCCGCAGAGAAAACCTCGTAGTTTATGAAGACGGAAAGCTGAAAGCCCCTCGCCATGAAGTATAGAAGGGTGGGGAGGCAAACGGCCGTGTAAGCCAGGACCAACGTATTGGCTATCGCGCCCATCAGATCGCTTCCTACCTCGAGCCCAGCCTTGAAGAGATCCTCATCTGGAAGATCCGGATTCCTCCTCCTTATCTCCGCCATCGAGGACGATATGTCCAGGGCTATGTCCATGACGGCCCCCATGGTCCCTATCAATATCCCGCTGTAAAAGATCCCCGGGTAATCAAGAGGCCATCCGGCGGAGAGCAATAAGCTGGTCGCGATCTCCCTCGTCCCGGTCATCTTCAGCACCAAGCCCGCTATGGCCGCGACAACGAATCCCGAGAACATCCCTCCCACCGCACCTAAGACCGCCGTCATCCCCTTCTTCCCCACACCGCCTATGAGAAGGGTGAAGAAGATCAGGATGAGCAAAGAAAGGCCTATGTTCGCAAGAAGGACGCTCTTCAGGGATATGGCCGCAGGGACCATGACGAAGAAAACGAGGATCGTGGCGAGGGCAAGGGATACGATGGTCTTCAATCCGTTTATGTCGCATAGGATTATGAAGAGTATGGCCAGGGATATGATGCTCCACTTTAGAACCCCTGAACGATGATGCGATAGGATAAATGCCCTCTCAACCCTCTTCTTCTCCGGATCCTCCATAAGGCCTAATGCGACCTTCTGCCCCTCCCTCAGCATCCATCCGCCCTTTATCGCTATCCCTATCCCGTTGTAGGCATCCACCTCCTGGCCCTTGTATTTCCCTGTGAGGATCCTGACCCTTACGACCTCCCCCGGTGAGACGAACGACTCCCAGGAGCTCTTCTGCTGATACAGCCTCTTCGCCTCAGGAGGTATGGAGACGACCACGCCCTCCGCCCCAACCCTCTTCTGTATCCCCGGCATCTCCCTCTCCATCCCCATGAGGATTAAGGGGATGAGGATGATAAGCAGGGATTTCGCCCCCATCCCCCCTTTCCGGGGCTCAGGGTCCTCGCCAGATCTCATCTCCGGGATTGGCTGGCCTGGGGTTAAAATGAAGGCGCCTGCTAAGGCTGTGAAGGGCCCTACCAAGAGGAGCCCGAGGCTTCCGACGAACATCCTCAATAGCTCCGAAACCATCCAATCGTCGTTCAAAACAAGCGTTGCCGTCATCCCCTTTGCCTTGAGGAGTATTAGGAGCGGGATCATCACCCCACCATATGCGAATATCAAGGTTGTGGCCATCATGCCCGTTATGTCCCTCCAAACGTTCCTCGCGGATTTTATGAGCTCAAGAGGACTGATCCCGGGATTCCTGCGCACGATCTCATCCATCGATGAGGCTATCACAACCCCGACGTCCATTATCGCCCCTAAGGCACCTATGATCATGGCCCCGAGGAGGAGTATGGTGAAGTCGAACCTCGTAAGCCCGGTGAGCTTAAGGATCCATTGGGCATCCTTTGGATCCTCGGCCCCCGTTACAACCCCAGCCCTCGTAACCAGGACCCCTATGGCGATGGCAAGCGCTATCCCCGCGGCGATCCCGAGAAAGGCGGATAGCGACTTCCTGTTTAAACCCATGAAGCCCGGGATCGAGATGGCAGGGATGCCAAACGCCAGGAGGGTTGATATTATAAGCGGATTATAGCCTTTTAAGAGCAAGGGGATGTATAAGTAGTATATGGCCAGGAGGCTAAGGATAAGGGTTCCGAGGGCCTTAAGCCCCTTCATCCTCCCTATCCCGACTAAAAGAAGGGCGAAGATGACGAAAAGCCCTATTAAACCCCCATGCCTCACGTAGTCGATGACGAGGTATGTCACACTCCCCGTCATCGGATCCTTCGCCCCATAGACCACCACCTTCTGGCCCTCTTTAGGGGAGACGTCGTATTCCGGAAATCCCCTCCTCTCCGGATCCGCCACGATCACCTTCCCCTTCTCCGGACCTCCCAGCGCCTTTACATGAAATCGAACCCGCTTGGGAGCCTTCTCCTCCCCTCCGGGAAGGGCGCCCGCTTGAGGGAGGAATCCCTCGGGCTGCTCTATAACCTCTTCAACCTTCTCAACCCTTCCTAAGAAAGCCCATTCCATCCTCTCCTCGGAACGAACGATGGAAGGGCAGAGGAAAAAGAGTAAGAACACAAAACCCCCTATATACTTCATCGATCCTCACCTCCTATCTATGGTTGCCATGCAACCACTCATAGTAGCAATTTCGGTGCCAAATGAGAACAAGCGAAGGAAGATCCGAATTATTTTTCTTCGCATTTTTTCTTCACATAGTGAAAAACCGTGTCCATGCACCATATGGTGCACCATGGTCCATGCGATAGACCTAAAAGGTGCAGATATATCGGGAGATAGGGCTATGGATCCCTATAATCAATGTGATCGATCGAAGGCACTTGTGGCACAAAGATTGATGTAAAGAAATAAAGCACAGGCTTGGCGAGGGCATCCCAGATGGGGTAGGAAGGAGGTGAGAAGCGATGAAGGCAAAGGTTTTCCTCTCACTTGTTGCTATATCCATGCTCCTCTTCATCTCATCCAATGCATATAGCCAGGGCCAGAAGAAGGCTTCGGAGAAGGCGACAAAGGCGACGGTAACAGAGCAGAAGAAGGCTCCAGGGAAGGCGGCGATACCAGAGCAGAAGGCACCGGTGAAGGTGGCTCCGGCAGCTCCGGCGGCACCAGAAAAGGCGGCGAAGGTAGCTCCGGCGGCACCGGAGAAAGCGGCGAAGGCGGCTCCGGTAGCTCCGAAGAAGAAGGTGGCAGTAAAGCATAAGGCCCACAAGAAGGTGGCGGTAAAGCATAAGAAGGCTCATAAGAAAGCCCCGATCCATCACTCGCTTAGCTGAGAAGGTTACTGCGGTAGGGATTAGGGGTATAGTTATGAGCTCTGCGAAGAAGGCGGAGTAGTCCCCAAGCCTTGGGATGCCCTCGCCTCTTGTCCTGATTTTGGGCAACCACGGGGGGTTGCCCCTACAATGGAAATGAGAAATTGCGAAAGGCGGAAGGCGAATTGCGAAAATGAGAAATGGTGACCCGTCTTTTCGCAATCCGCAATCCCCCTGTAGGGGCAGGCCCCCGTGCCTGCCCTGATCTCGGGCAACCACAGGGGGTTGCTTCAAGATTGGGCTTGACAAGGTGGATATAAAGGTGCTAATATTAATATGACGGCCCCATAAGGGGAAGAGGTAAAACCAAAGGAAAGGAGGGATGGTTAAATGTTCACGAGGAGGTTCAGCAATGCGCTCCTCATATCCCTCATCGTCCACCTTATCGTCCTCCTCGCCTTCGCACAACAGGGGACGATAGGAGGAATAGGAGAGGGTAAGGGGAGGAGGGCGGAAGGGGAAAAGAGGGAGGAGAAGAAGGAGAAGGAGAAGGTCATAGAGGTCGAGTTCGGGAAGAGGTTCATGTTAAGGGAGCCAGTTGCAGAGGCGGTTGAGAGGTATGCGTTGAAGAAGCTTGCGATAGCTGCTCCTGTTGAGAGGCCTGTTGCGGAGGCGTTGACGAGGGCAGAGACGATAGAGTTCGTTCCAGAGGCTATAGCGGAGGCTCCTGCCACGGCATTGCCAAGGGGAGTTGTCACCACGACGAGGCCACCTACTTTTGGTGGAGGAGGAGGTCTTCCGATAGCGAAGTTCGTTCAGAGCATGAGCTATGTTCCTCCTACTACGACAGCGATACAATACAAGGGACCTGGTATGGTCCTTGCGCTTGCGAGGCCTGGGATGAACATAAGGGTTCCTGCAGGCCTTCCTGTTACGAGGGGTGTATCTCCTGGTATAGGTCCTGGCAAGATACCAGGGGTAGGAGGGTTTGGTCCTGGCTTGGTAGGGAGGGGAGTAGGTCTTCCGAGTGCGAGGATAGCGAGGTTTGCTCCTGGCAAGGTAGGAGGGGAAGGGATAAACATAGGGGGTCTTGCTGGGGAGCTGAGCGAGGCCGAAGCGTTCGCCCTGTCCGATGAGCCAGGTGCCATAATAATGGGAAGAGGGAAGGACATAAAGGGATACTTCCACATAATGAGGGTGAGGTATAGCTTCGGGGACTTCTACACGGATCCAACGTGCTTCCCCAACATAGTGGACTTCGTGACCAGGCATACGAACATAAAGATGAGGATAGTTGGGAACTTCGTCAGGCTTACGGACAAGGACCTCCTTAAAAACCCGTTCCTATTCATAGCGGGTCACCAGCACTTCGCGTTCTCCGAGGAGGAGAGGAGGGCTTTGAAGAACTACCTGTATGCTGGTGGTTTCTTGTATTCCGACGACTGCAACTGGCAGCTTGGGAACCCATACGATGTATGCATACGTGCTGAGCTAAGGGCATCCCTTGGCGCCCTTTACAACAAGCTATACAACATACCTCCAGGAGGCCAGGAGCTACTCAACGCATATTACACATTCGATCTCCCTCCTGCCGGGCACGATGGTGCATTTGGTCCCGTTAAGTATCCATTCGTTCAAGCGATAAACATCCCGGATACGAGGATAGCCGTCATAATATCCAACAGGGATCATAGCTGCGTCATGGAGGATCCTTCTGTTCATGGGACGTATTACCCGAGGACGTTCCAATGGATGATAAACTGCATCGTCTATGCGCTGACGACATCACCTCTTGTGAACATGAAGGATTACATAAAGGATTAAGGGATGGGTCCTGGGTAAAAGGGGGAATCGAAGACGATAAGGGCTATTGTATTCGATTTCGATGGGGTCATAGTGGATACCGAAAGGATACATTTCCGAGTTCTCAGGGATATGGTGGCCGGTTTCGGAAAGGGCCTGAGTGTGGGGGAATATTTTGAAAA